>ERZ791908.100-NODE-100-length-116679-cov-35.707907_pt1 | contig 116679 bp, 120 predicted proteins | sample MGYA00510144_ERZ791908 | MGnify/ENA primary metagenome ERZ791908 (study PRJEB30046, sample SAMN00792105) | human gut metagenome | study: EMG produced TPA metagenomics assembly of the A metagenome-wide association study of gut microbiota in type 2...
GGCGGCCAGGCCATTCGGGCCGCCTCTATCCGCACTCTGGTTGACTATTCAAAAGCGAATACGGGTCTGTAAATTCAGCGCTCATAATCTGCAATGTTTCGGAAATAAAAATTCGTTGGCTATAGAGCATGGATACAGTATCCTAAGAAAAGTTGGGATTCATCAAAGACTGCTTAGTTATGCAGTCTTCCAGCGAACAGGGGAGAAACATGCTTTACGACAACGTATCCCGCCGCTCATTCCTGAAGCTTTCGGGCGCCACGGCTGCTGTGGCAGGCCTCGGCCTTGCCGCTTGCGGCAATTCTGGCAGCACGGGCTCCACGAAGGATGGCACCACGGCCACCGACACCGGCACCGAGCCCCAGAACGGCTCTCCGGCCACCACGTCGCCCGACCAGCTGCCGCTTCCTGAGAAGGGCCAGGTCTACACCAACCCGAAGGACCGCTCCGAGATGAAGCAGGGCGGCACTGTCGTCATCCCCGCAGGCGAGGTCGGACCGAACTGGAACTACTACTCCACCGAAGGCAACACGGTCGAGATGCATACGTACTGGATGTACTACATGCCTGACATCGTGCTTGCCGATGCAACGCTCACGAAGTTCACGCCCGACCCGAACTTCATCACGAACATCTCGTCGTCCACGGATTCCGGCAAGCTCGTCGTGACTGTCGACTTCAACGAGAAGGCACAGTTCAACGATGGCACGCCGATCGACTACCGTGCCCTTGCTGCTGTCTGGACCGTCATGAACGGCAAGTCCGACAAGTATATGCCGGCTGCCACCGATGGCTACGACAAGGTCGAGTCCGTCGAGCGCGGCAGCTCCGACAAGCAGGCTGTGATCACGTTCTCCGAGCCGGTCTATCCGTACGAGCCGATCGTCTCCCAGATCCTGCATCCTGACGGAACGGATCCGGAGAAGTATCTGTCCTGGAACAACAACCCGCATGCCGAGTGGGGCTATGGCCCGTTCACGGTCGATTCCGTCGACGAGACGCAGGTCACGTTCGTACCGAACCCCAACTGGTGGGGCGAGGCGCCGATGCTCGACTCCGTCCAGTACAAGCAGATGGACTCCCAGGCGCTCTTCAACGCCTTCAAGAACGGCGAGGTGGACTGCACGGGCACTGCCGCTTCTGGCTCTGCCGAGATGCTCTCGAACTTCACGTCGATGGACGACGCCACGGTGCGTCGCGCCGACTCCCTCTCTGTCGCCTGCATCGAGATCAACACGGCACGCGGTGTCCTTTCCGACATCGCCGTCCGCAAGGCCTTCTGCCAGTCGTGCGATCCGTCCACGATCCGTGCGGTCGTGTGGCAGGGCGTGAACTGGGATGAGGAGACGCCGGGATCCCTTCTCGTTCCGAGCTGGGCTGATGGCTATGAGAACAACATGCCGGACGATGTCTACTCGCTCAAGTCCGACGAGCGCACGTCTGCGGCAAAGAAGACCCTCGAGGATGCCGGCTACACGATGGGCGACGACGGCTTCTATGCCAAGGACGGCACGAAGGTCTCCTTCTCCTTCACGACATTCGGCGACTCCAATACTGTCAAGAACCGTGCTGCCGCCATCCAGACGATGGCAAAGAACGCCGGCATCGACGTCGAGATCGACGCGAAGCCCGCTTCCGAGTTCTCGACGACACTGACGAGCGGCAACTGGGATATCTGCCTGTTCGGCTGGTCTTCCTCCACGACCTATGTCTGGAATGCCCCGCAGATCTATGGCTCGACGTCCTCTTCGAACTTCACGCAGTACGGCACGGCAGAGCTCGACGCAGAGCTTGCGAAGGTCATCACCATCGAGGACCCGACGGAGCAGAAGAAGGCCCTGAACGAGGCGGAGAAGAAGGCACTCCAGTCCTACGCCTTCCTGCCGCTGTTCTCCGGTCCGGACGTGATTGTCACGAAGGCGACGCTTGCGAACTTCGGTCCCGCGCTCTTCGAGACGTTCGAGGCAAAGAACCTCGGCTGGGAGGCATAAGGGCGCAGATCCTATAGCCGAAGAGATTGCCTTTTGCAGGGCGAAGGTGACGGCGGGCGCATGCCTGCCGCCCTTCGCCCTTAAATTTTGACACCATTTACACGAGGGAAACATATTTTCCTGCTTTTGGGCTATGGTTAGATGCACCTGTTAGCCATCTATCAAAGGGGAGAATATGTCTAGCAGTCTTTCACGTCGCTCCTTCCTGGAGCTCACTGGCTCGGCTGCAGCCGTTGCAGCAGGACTCGGCCTTGCTGGCTGCGGCAATAGCAGCAGCTCGTCCAGCTCTTCGGGGTCTTCTGCGTCTTCCGATGTTGAGCCTCAGGCAGGCTCGCCGGCAACGACGCCTCTCGACCAGCTGCCGCTTCCGGAGGAAGGCAAGACCTACAACAATCCGAAGGACTACGACGATGTCCAGGACGGCGGAGAGCTCGTGCTTCCTGCCGCAGAGGTCGGCCCGAACTGGAACTATCTGTCGGTCGAGGGCAATACGGTCGAGATGCACAACTACTGGCTGCTCTATATGCCTGAGACTGTGCACTCCGATGCGACGCTCTCCAAGTTCACGCCCGATCCTGACTTCATCTCGAACCTGTCTTCGTCCACGGACTCCGGCAAGCTCGTCGTGACCGTCGATATCGCCGACAAGGCACAGTTCAACGATGGCACGCCGATTGACTACCGTGCGCTGCAGTCCGTCTGGACCCTGATGAATGGCAAGAACGACTCCTATACGCCGTCTGCAACTGATGGCTACGACAAGATCGAGTCTGTCGAGCAGGGCACGTCTGCCAAGCAGGCCGTGATCACGTTCTCCGAGCCGGTCTATCCGTATGAGCCAATCGTCTCCCAGTTCATGCATCCCGATGCAACGAATGTCGACACCTACACGAATGGCTGGAACGTGAACCCGCACCCCGAATGGGGCTATGGCCCGTTCACGATCGACTCTGTCGACGATACGTCTGTCGTCTTCGTGCCGAATCCGAACTGGTGGGGCGACAAGCCCAAGCTCGACAAGATCACGTACAAGCAGATGGAGGCACAGGCTCTCTACAACGCCTTCAAGAACGGCGAGGTCGACGCCACAGGCGAGCCCCAGTCCGGCTCCTCCGAGATGCTGTCGAACTTCTCGTCCATGGACGACGCGACAATCCGCCGCTCGAACTCCTTGGCCGTCTACAACATCGAGATCAACACGACCCGTCCTGTTGTCTCCGAGGTTGCCGTCCGCAAGGCACTCTACCAGTGCATCGATCCGGCGACGGTCAGAAGCGTCATCTGGCAGGGCGTGAACTGGTCCGAGGAGACGCCGGGATCGCTCCTTGTTCCGAACTGGGCAGACGGCTATGAGGACAACCGCCCGGACGATGTGAAGAGCCTGAACTCTGCAGACGAGCGCACCGCAGCCGCGAAGAAGACGCTCGAGGATGCTGGCTACTCGATGGGCGATGACGGCTACTACGCGAAGGACGGCGCAAAGGTCACGTTCGGCTTCACGATCTTCGGCGACTCCAATACGACGAAGAACCGTGCTGCTGCTATCCAGAAGATGGCAAAGGATGCCGGCATGGACATCGAGATCGAACCGAAGCCTTCCTCCGAGTTCTCGATGACGCTTACTAGCGGCTACTGGGATATCGTGCTGTTCGGCTGGCAGTCCTCGAACACCTACATGTGGAATGCCCCGCAGATCTACGGCTCCACGTCCGCTTCGAACTTCACGCACGCCGGCTCCGCCGAGCTCGACGCCGAGCTTGCCAAGATCGTCACGGTCGAGGATCCTGCAGAGCAGAGCAAGGCCATGAACGAGGCCGAGAAGAAGGCGCAGGAGTCCTATGCCTTCATCCCCATCTACTCCGGCCCCGATGTAGTCGTTACGAAGAAGAACCTTGCCAACTATGGTCCGTCGCTGTTCGAGTCGCTCAAGCCGGTCGCGATCGGCTGGGAGAAGGAGTAGCGGCATCTTCTGCTGCAGGAACAAATTTCAAAATTGTCCTTGCAGTTGGGAATGAGTGCGTGCTAATATAGCTACCGCACTAACCCATGTCGGAGTGGCGGAATTGGCAGACGCGCTAGCTTGAGGTGCTAGTAACTGACTAAAAGGTTGTGCGGGTTCAAGTCCCGCCTCCGACACCAGAACTTGCAGAGGGAGCCCTTCGGGGCTCCCTTTTTTCATAAGGCAGGAACCACAAGCTGCGTGTGCATCGTGGCCTCTCGGGTATAGTGGGGGAAGGCAGAAGAGAGGAGCGCCATGGCAGAGAAGAAGGTTTCCTTGGACGGGCTGGGAGCAGCCACGATTCCGCAGACCTTGGGCTCTGTCCTGGAGCTTACGACCGATGCGGTCATCGCCTTCGATGGCATGGGCCGGATCATCATGGCAAACGAGCAGGCACGCCAGCTCTTCGGGGCGAAGGAGACGATGCTCTTCGGACACCAGATCCAGGAGCTCTTCGCGAAGCCCTATGGCGCAGCCGAGCGTCCCGCCATCTCCGCGCTTGCCAAGGCCGGAGAGAACAGCATCTTCTGGCAGCTGCCATTTCCTTCCGACGGCTCCTCGGTGCTTGTGAGCCTGCCGCGCGAGGGCGATATGCCGCTCGAGCTCCGCGTCAGGTGCGAAAAGACGTCTGCGGCATCCGATACCTACGTGCTCTGCGCCCATGACGCGGACGAGAGCGTCGCTCAGAGCCGCGAACAGGAGCGGATGGTAAAAGACCTTACCCGTGCCAACAGAAGGCTCTCAGGGACGCTCAGAATCGTTCTGGACACCCTCGACAACGACGATATGAGCCAGCTCTTCTCAAGGACGCTCGAAGAGATCGCAGAGACGATGGAAGCGACGGGCACGCTCGTCTATCTCGCAGAGCCGGATGGCTTCCATCTGAGGGGCCATACCGCCTCGCTTGCAGACTCGGCGCTGCCTCCCTTCCTCTCCTACAGAAACGGCATGTCCCGGGCGCTCCTGCGCTCAGAGCATGCGCTGCGCCTCCGTGTCCTGGCACCGACGACATCCGATCTCAGGGCCGGACGCACGTCCCGCCGTGAGGTCATAGATGAGGAGACGCACGAGACGCACAAGCTGCCGGCAAAGCTCGTGCCGCCGTTTGCCAGCTTCATCGCCGTGCCGGTCTGGTTCGGTGGCCATGTCATCGCCGTCATCGAGGTCGGCTGGGAGAGGCTCCATCCGACGACGAAGGAGGACGGACGCCTCCTCGATGCAGTCGCAAGCTACCTCTCGGTCCAGCTCATGGGTGCCTTCACGCAGATGCGCACCGAGCATGCGGCACGCCTCGAAGCTCTCCATTCAGACCTCAGGGAGAAGCTCTATGCAGCGGGGGAGCCCTCGCCTGAAGACGGGCTTTCCTTCTTCAGCCAGATGGCAGAAGGCATCGGCTGCATCTTCTGCCGGGTCGAGGAGAACGACTATGGCCCGACAGCGGTCGCGTATCTGCCGAACAATGGCATGCGCGCCCTTCCGATGGAGGTAGAGGATATCGTCGGCTCGAAGCTCGGAAACGAGGTCGCGCTTGCCCGCATCGAGGCAGGGTCTCGGCTCTCCGACTGGCTTTCCAGCCTCGGCGAGTGCTCGATCGGTGCCTTCGTCGATGCCGGCAAGGTCATGGACCAGAAGGTCGCCTTCATGGTGCTGCGCCCGCAGGATGCAGAGCCGCTCGATACCGACGAGCTCTCGTTCATCCACAAGTGCACAGACGACTTCTGCGAGCTCATGGCAGGCACAGCCCGCCGCATGCAGGACAAGAGGATCTCGCAGGCCCTGCAGCTCGGCATGAGAAACGAGCTCCAGGAGGTAGAAGGCCTCACGGCCTCTGGCATCTATTCGTCTGCCACGGCCGATGCCTTCGTCGGCGGCGACTTCTACGACCTCATCCGTCTGCCCCAGCGCCGCGCTGCTGTCATCATGGGCGATGTCTCGGGCAAGGGCGTCGAGGCAGCCTCGGTCTCAGCCGCTGTGAAGACGGCCCTCGGCGCCTACGCCTGGGAAGGGCTCGCACCGGCTCGCATGGTGAGGAGCCTGAATGACTTCCTCCTCGGCTTCTCACGCATCGAGACGTTCGCGACGCTCTTCATAGGGCTCATCGATATCGAGAGCGGCAAGATCTCCTACTGCAGCGCAGGGCATCCGCCTGCAATCCTCTACCGCGCAAAGAGAGGCGAGCTTGAGACGCTCGATGTGCAGTCGGGTGTCGTCGGCGCCTTCGAGGACATGACCTATATCGACGGAGAGACCACAGCAGATCCTGGTGACTTCCTTCTGCTCTATACGGATGGCACGACCGAGGCCAGGAACCCTGTGGGAGCCTTCTTCGGCGAGGACGGGCTCAAGGATGCGATCATGCAGCAGATTCCCAAGGGCTTCGATGGGATTCTGGACCGGCTTCTGGCGACCCTTGATACCTTCACGGCCAGAAACCTCGACGACGATGTCGCAATGGTCGCCGTGCGCTACGACGGGCTCAGGACGCAGGATGGGCCTGAAGCTGCGCCATCTGCAAAATAGCCAGCGCAATCTGCCACCCTCCGTGTATGAATTCCCGTGTTCGGGAATAGAAAAGGCATGGAGCATACCTCTGACATAGTCGTTCTGCCTGTGGAATCCGATCTGACCGTGCTGACAGCACCGCGTCTTCGGCATGACCTCGACGCCCTCATCGACGGGGGATGCAAACGCATCATCCTGAACATGGGAAAGGCGACCTATATCGATTCTGCGGGCATGGCAACGATACTGCTCGAGATCCGGAAGATGCGTGCCGCCGGAGGCCTCCTTTCCCTCATCAACGTCTCGAAGCCTGCCTACCGGTCGCTGAGACGCGTGCGTGTCGTCGATTTCGCGCCCGTGATTCCGGCTGACACGACGCGGCAGGTGCCTGAGCTCGACCCACGTGTCGAGCCGCTCTGGCGACGGGTCCTCTGCTCCGATGCGGACCACATGCATGAGACAAGGCAGCGGGTCGAGCATCTTCTCGAGAATACGATGCTTACGGCCGATGAGGCGTTCGATATGACGCTTGCATGCGGCGAGGCGCTCGGCAATGCGTTCGACCACACCGATTCGCGCTATACGCTCGTGACCGTGAGCTGCTATCCCGACCGAGTGACGCTCGATATCACCGATACCGGCAAGGGCTACCAGCTGAAGGCGGGGGAGGAGCCGAAGACGACATCTGGCTCCACGCTCGAGCGCGGACGTGGCATCAAGCTCATGCGGCTTCTCGCAGATGAGGTCACGATCTCTCTCAAGTCGTCGGGCAAGGGCACGCAGGTGAGGCTCGTGAAGATGCTCGATCAGGCACCGGAGAGCGCACAGCAGTAGCTCCGGTACAAGATTCAGACATATGAGCAATCTCGGCATGAAAAAAGGGGACCGCAGAAGCGGCCCCCGAACTTTTCTGGAGGCGAGACCCGGATTCGAACCGGGGGTAAGGGCTTTGCAGGCCCGCGCCTTACCACTTGGCCATCTCGCCGTTATGAAAAAGGCCGACATACGAGGATTCGCAGGACGGCCGGATGATCAATGGAGCGGGCTACGGGATTCGAACCCGCGGCCTCCACCTTGGCAAGGTGGCGCGCTACCAACTGCGCTAAGCCCGCGTGCGGGTTAAGAATATACGCGAATATCGCCGGGAGCGCAAGAAGAAATCTTCAATGTGTGGGGAAAGCGTGGATGCGGGGGGTTCAAGAAATCCCGGGATGTGTCGCCGGACAGGCGTATAACGGAAGCTGAAGAGGGGAGCAGGGAGCTGAAGGCTCGAGGAGATGGTTCCCATGAAGTTTGGCATGAGGCGTCCCTCATGGAAGAAGTCGCTTGCCGCGAGGACGACGGGAAAGTACAAGCGCCGCATGAAGCGGGCAATAGACCCCTTCTACGGGAAGCGCGGCATGGGGTTCGTGCACGATCCGAAGCGTGCTGTCAGAGGCGCCATCTATCGGCGCACGACCTTTTCCCTCTTCGACCTCATGAAGCCGAAGAGAAGAAGGCGCTAGAAAGAAAGCTCCGGCGAGAAGCTCTTCCTTCTCGCCGGAGCAGATGCATGTGCTAGCGGTCCCTGGATCCTTCTACCTCGAAGGAAGACGTCTCGCCGGGATGCGCGGCAGCATGCGCGCTTTCGGCCTCTGCTTCCTCGTTCTTGAAGCCGCCCTGGATATCAAAGACAAAGCGATTCGTGCCGCTCCTGCCGCCCTTGTCGAAGATGGCGGTCTTGCCGTCATCGGTCAAGCGGTAGTTGTAGGCGGTGCGGAAGAATCGTGCCGTGGAGCCGTTGCCTTCATGATCGAAGGTGAGGGGATAGTAGAAGACAGCGCCCTGCCTTCCGGGGAACTTGTGGTCAGACTCCCAGACTTCGAGGACACCGGTCGTGCCGGCAAGGTTTCTTGCCACGACGCCTGAATCCTCTTCTGCCTCTCTGAGGACGGCGATGCGGGCCTGGCCGATCTTGTGCGGCATGCGCATACCTCCTTCATATTCTTGAGCCAACTCGAGCATTGTGGCACAAGCAGCCGACAGAAACCTTGAGAGAGGGGCTGAGCGGGAGGAATGATAACGAAGGAACACCAATTCATCAGAAGAGCTGCAAAAAAGGGGACCGCAGATGCGGTCCCCGAACTCTTCTGGAGGCGAGACCCGGATTCGAACCGGGGGTAAGGGCTTTGCAGGCCCGCGCCTTACCACTTGGCCATCTCGCCGTTATGAAAAAGGCCGACATACGAGGATTCGCAGGACGGCCGGATGATCAATGGAGCGGGCTACGGGATTCGAACCCGCGGCCTCCACCTTGGCAAGGTGGCGCGCTACCAACTGCGCTAAGCCCGCGTGCGGGAAATACTATATGTGAAAGCGGCCGTGCGTGCAAGAACTTTTTTTGGCAAGATTTTTTAGGCCTGCTGTGCGGGGCGAAACGAAATGCTCCTATCCTCAGTCGGCATCCGATCTGATATGGCTGCCGGCGCTCTCCCTTCTTCTCCTCATGGCCTCGATCATCTCCTGTGCCGTGGCAAGAGCGGCTTTGGCTTCGAGCGTCTGGAAGATGGCTCTGGCATCCTGCGTGGGAAGTGCGGTGCGCGCAATCGCCTCATCGATCAGGTGAAGGGAGCTCTGGGCCGCCACGAGGTCATGCTCGCATCGGGGAGCGAGACAGGCGCTGTCGAGGGCAAGGCGTATTGCCGGAAGGGCTTTGGCGGCGAGAGGAGAGCATGTGCTGGGAAGTCCAGCCATGCCTTTAAGAGGTGCTGAGACGCCTTCTGCTGTCTTTGCAGCCGCTTCTCCGGTCCTGATACCGAATACGATGCAGTTTGCGCTTGAAAGGCCGCCGAGCCGGTCTGCACCATGCATGCCGCCTGTCGCCTCTCCTGCGGCAAAGAGTCCGGGGACGCCGGTCCAGCCGTTGCGGTCGATCCTGATTCCGCCATTGCTTGCATGGGCGAAGAGCGCGATGCGGAAGCTCTGGTCGAGAGGATGGCCAAGGCGCTTTTCGAGCCAGGAGAAGTAGGTGCGGTCGAGCTCGGGCAGGGGGTCGGGCAGATTCTCATAGTGTGCAGGGGCACCTTTTTCGCCTGCCTCCGCTATCGCAAGATCGATTGCAGCATCTCCCAACCGTGTTGTTGCAGGTCCATGGGTGCTCCTGAGCTCGAAGAGATTTCTGGATATCGAGGAAGCTGCTCCGTCTTCGAACGCAAGATAGCGGAACGTCTTCTCGTTGAAGATGACAGGGCCCATCTCGGTGAGGATTGCCGGCATGAGCTGGATGAACTCGAGGTTCACGAGATGAGCGCCGGCATCCTTTGCAAGGGCATGGGAAATGCCTGTGTCCTCGTCAGCACCTATATGCCTGCCGAAGAGGCCTGCCGTGCCTCCGGTGGCAAGGATTGTGGATGAGGCGGGAACGTCGATGAAGGAAGAGGATGTCTCGTCGAAGAAGATGGCACCCTGGATGCTGCCATCGTCTGCCTTCCTCAAGCGTGCAAGAGATGCATGCTCGATGAGATGGACGTCCAGGTCTTGGAGACGTGCTGCCATGGCATCTCTGAACTCGGCCGTGCCTAGCCCTCGCCAGAGGCGTGCCTTGTGGTCGAAGCAGGGGATGTACTCGCGCTCCTCTGGGTGATCGGGCGCTCTGAGCGCAACGCCGTGGTCTTCGAGCCATTGCATGGCAGGATAGATGCCCGAGACAAAGCTTCTGACGAGTGCGGGGTCTGCCGCACCTGAACCTACCGCGAGAATGGTCTGGACAAGGTCTTCCTCGTCTGCTGCCGACTCAGGTGCGACCATGCCGAGGCCCCAGGTGGCAGAGGAGAAGGAGGAGCCGGAGAAGACAGGACCGGCAGATGCAAGCGTGATCTTCGCTCCTGCCTCTGCGGCAGAGACCGCTGCTGAGATGCCTGCAAGGCCTGTCCCTACGACGAGGACATCGGTTGCATCGAGATGGAGGAGCTCTGGCATAGAGGCCGCCTTCCTGCGCATTTGGTAGTATGGGGTGCGCATGCAGCACACCTTTGTGCTGCCTTGTATCTTGGCACACTCCGCAGAGCCAGGCATCACTGCCCTCTGCGGTCACGATTCTTCGAGCGGATGTCCCTCTATGGATGCAACGAAAGAGATATATCTCGACTATGCAGCGGCAACGCCGGTAGCGCCTTCCGTGCTTCGGGCGATGCTTCCCTATATGTCCGATATGTTCTACAACCCTTCTGCCCCGTATCGGCTTGCAAGGAAGGCGAAGGCAGACTACGAAGAGGCCCGGTCCCGGCTTGCCCATGAGATTGGCGCCAAGCCTGACAACCTCATCATCTGTGCCGGCGCGACCGAGGCGAACAACCTTGCCATCAACTCTGCCGAAGGCAGGGTGCTGGTGCTTGCAACAGAGCATGAGAGCGTCCTTGCGGCAGCAGAGGCGAAAGACCATGCGCTGATTCCGGTGCATCGGGATGGGCGGGTGGACATGGAGACGCTCGAGAAGCTCCTCACGCCTGAAGTGGGGCTTATCTCCATCTCTCTTGCAAACGGCGAGATCGGGACGATCCAGCCCATCCGTGACATTGCGAAGCTTGTCGCAGAGAGGCGGCAGTCAAGGCTTGCAGCAGGGGAAAAGATGCCGCTCTGGCTCCATACGGATGCCTCGCAGGCTGTCAATGCCCTTGCTATCAATGTGGCATCGCTCCATGTGGACATGCTCACGCTCTCTGCCGCGAAGATCTACGGGCCAAAGCAGGTCGGCCTTCTCTGGGCCGAGGATGGCATCGCAATAAAGCCGCTGCTCCAAGGTGGTGGCCAGGAGGGCGGCGTCCGTTCCGGCACAGAGAATGTGGCAGGAGCTGTCGGCTTTGCCTGTGCGCTCGAAGAGGCCACGGCACACCGGACCCAGGAGGCAAAGCGGGAGCAGAAGCTTCGGGACAGGCTCCAGAAAGAGCTTTTGGAGCGCTTTCCCTGGGCCGAGGTCGAGGGTCCGAAGAAGGCAAAGCTCCGCCTTCCCGGCCTTCTGCACATCTCCTTCCCGGGCCTCGAAGCAAGGAGGCTCGTGATCCTGCTCGAGGACAGAGGGGTCTCTGTCGGCACAGGCTCTGCCTGTGCGGCAAGCCGGATGCGGGAGAGCCATGTGCTCGAAGCGATAGGAGCTGCACCTGCTGTGGCAGATGGAAGCTTGAGGATCACGCTCGGGGCTCCTGTGACAGAAGAGGACATTGAAGAGGCGGAAGCCAGGATCGGAAACGCCGTCGAGGAAGAGGCAAGAAGGCGTGGCCTCGATCCGCGTACGGGAAAGGCGGCATGATGGGCAAGAAGGTATTCCTCGGCATGAGCGGAGGCGTGGACTCGGCCTTGTCCTGCGCGCTCCTCGTAGAGCAGGGCTTCGATGTCACGGCTGTCTATATGAGGAACTGGTCGAAGGACTTGCCTGGCTTCAAGTGCCCCTGGGCAGAGGACCTGGCCGATGCGGAGCGCGTAGCGGTGAAACTCGGCGTGGATCTTGAAGTCTGGGACTGCGAGAAGGAGTACAAGGAGACGGTCGCAGACTATCTTGTCGATGCCTATGCCCATGGCTATACGCCGAATCCTGATGTGATGTGCAACCAGACGGTGAAGTTCGGCACGTTTGCCGAGCGTGCCTTCAAGGAAGGCGCCGATCTCATCGCAACAGGGCACTATGCAAGGACGGCTCCGGCACTCACGGAGGGAGGACCTGCCAGGCTCCTTCGCTCTGCTGATGAGCACAAGGACCAGACCTACTTCCTCTGGCGCGTGCCCGGCACGACGTTCAATCGCGTTCTCTTCCCGGTCGGCGGCTACTCCTCGAAGACAGACGTTCGTGCTGCCTGCGCAGAGCGCCATCTCGGCATCGAGACCAAGCCGGACTCCGATGGCATCTGCTTTATCGGTCCTGTCGGCATCCGTACCTTCCTGCTCGATACGCTCGAGAAGAGGGCAGGCGACATCGTCGAGTGGGAGACTGGCAAGGTGCTTGGACACCATGAGGGGGCATTCCTCTTCACAGTAGGACAGAGGAAAGGACTCGATCTCGGAGGCGGCCCTGCCCGCTATGTGGTGGCAACCGATACGAAGGAAAATATCGTCTATGTGACGGCAGACAAGATGTGCCCGGGACTTTGGACGAAAGAGCACACGCTCGAAGATTGCCACTGGATTGCTGACACGGCGCCTGAAGCAGGGGAGTGTCTCGTCCGCACGAGGCACACAGGTCCTCTTCGCGAAGCTCGGCTCTCTGTCTCCGAGGACGGAAAGAGCGCTACGGTCTCGTTCACAGAGCCGGTGCGCACCGTGGCGCCGGGGCAGAGTGCGGTCATCTATCGTGGTCTCGAGTGCGTGGGCGGTGGCATCATCGCTCCCGATCCTGTGATGAAACCGCGAATTTAAGGGCAATCGCAGATTTGGGAAAGTTTTTCTTGCACAGGAGCCACGATTCGCGTAAAGTATCTTTCTGCTGCAGGGCACCCCAACCCAGCAGAGATAATCGGGCGTTTAGCTCAGGGGGAGAGCGCTTCCCTGACACGGAAGAGGTCAGAAGTTCAAATCTTCTAACGCCCACCAAACATTCGCAGCCCAGAGGATTGCCTCTGGGCTGCTTTTCTATCTGTGTCCTGCATACATGAACCAAGGTTTCTGAACGTCTTGAATAGGCATCCCCGCGACCTGCTGTTCCAGAAATCCTCTGCATGGCTGAAGCTTCTGCCGTGGCAATATGAAGGTCTCTCCGGACGTCCTCGGCGGCAGCATCGTGCCTGGCACGTATCCAGCGATGCATCCGGCTGCCGGCCCAAGAGATGCACACGCCGGGTGGACACATCCAGAAATCCCCAGGAGTACCTGCAAAGCCTTTCGGGGCAGATTGGGCGTGGTGGCTTGATCTGCCCCCGGGCGTGGACCGATGCATGGGCTCCATCTGATACGTCTGAGCCTTTGGAGAAGAAGGGTATACAGTCAGCCGCACTGTGTGCTGCAGAGGCGGCTCTGGTGCAGGGGGCTGAAGTCTTGGGAGATGGGTATATGAAGCCATCTGCGGCAGAGTGCCTTCTGCTGGAGATCATGGATGCAGGCAGCTGCGCGGATGAGTCAGGCATCCGCCTCCGTCTTTGGGAAGAACGGACACTTCTTGCCCAGGCACTGGGCATTGTACGGATGGAACTCGCAGACGATGCTGTCCTTCTTAAGGCTGACGCCGAAGCGCTCATGCACATAGTCAACCGCTGTCTGCAGCGATACATACGCATCGCGCTTGCAGCAGCGCGGCCCGCCTATGCGCGACAGGCCGTCCAGCGCACGCGACGTGTAGCGCATATGGCTGCCCCATGAGTCGTCGTCTGAAAGCGGGCCTGTCTGTTCCAGAATGCTGAGCGCGGCTCCTATGGATGCTGTCGCTCCGCATACGCCCCAGCGTCCGCACATGGCGCCAGGCATCTTGAGACCGCGCGACATGAGCTCTGCCAGTGCAGCAGCAAGGTCGACGTCTCCTCCTGCGTTGCGGTATGCACTCAGCAGTGCCGCCCCATCCAGCACATGGTGTTCCGGCCCGTGCATGCGTACAAAGTCCTGCCGTGCCACGTTCATGAACACCTGATAGGGGCTGGTGCTTGTCTGCTTCAGACATGCATCCACGATCAGCCTTCCACGTTCCTCAAGAGTGAGCTCGCCCATGTTGCCTCCGGATATCGCGCCTCTTTTCCATGATACGCCATCTGCCAGGAGTGTCCTTCATAAGCGGAGCAAGAGCCGCAGCTCAGGGCAAGGCTTCGGCCCGGCAGCTCTTCTGGGAGGCATCTTGCTTGTCTTCATGCTCTGTTCCCAGACATCGCATTTTCTGCGGCATGCGGGAATATGAAAAGGGTAGACCAGCTCCATGTCTGGATGCGCTTCGATGGAGCAAGCTTTTCTGCCGCTCAATAGTGGGGAACGTATCTCGCACCATAGATGGGATTGGCTTCTGTGTTGCTCTCGCCGAGTTACCGTGCTTTCGATCTGTTCATCGCTATGATTGCAAATCGCGCGTGCACTGATGCCGAGCATTGCGCGGCGTAGCCGGGATTGTCTGCTGACGGATCTCTTCTTCTGAATTGGCGGGCTTTCGAAGTTCTGCAAAGACGGATACAGCAAAGCAGGCCAGAGACTCCAGCCTCTGGCCTGCTTGTCCTGTACATCTTGATTCCCGTGTCACAGATAGACGTCTGCCTCTTCACGGCCGAACTTGTGCAGCAGCTCATGGCAGGGCCTGCAGGCTGCGCAGTCGCACCACTTGGCGCCCTTGGCCTTGCGCTCCTCTGCATGGGCAACGTTTCTTGCGGCAACGTCTGCGCCGAAGAGCTCCTTCGCCTTGTCGGAACTCATGAAGCCGATGAGGGAGTCGATTGTGGTCTGGTGGGCGCTGATAGCATCGAGCAGGATGTTCGTTGCGGCATCGGCATCCTTGCCGGCTGCGATAGCGTCCTTCCAGGCCTGGGCAGACTTCTTCGTATCGGCAGAGGCGGAAGGCGCAGCGAGCATCTCGTCGACCTTCTGCGCAGTGTAGTCAAGCAGCTCTTTCTCCATAAGGCATCTCCCTTGTCTCGCGTTTTGTCTGACGCTCTCTTTATACCCATCATCTCATATGGCGAGAGGAGAGACAGGCTCAGAGGTCTGCCTTGTCGAGGCGCGAGACCATCTCTTCGAGCATGAAGCGGTTTGCAAAGAGCTGCCGGTAGGTGGCGGTCTTCGTCTTGCCCTGCGCCTTGAGGGTCTGAAGCTTCTGGTCCGTCGTGGCAAGCTCGTCTCTCAGGCCTCGGGCAAAGCACTCATAGCGTTCGAGCTTCTCTGCTATGTCCTGCGCATCTTCCATAGCAGTGCTCCCGACTAGTCCTGGGGACCTGCATAGGTGCAGGAGGAAGCGAAGCCGTAGTAGAGCGTCATGATGTTCGGCAGGAAGAAGGCGGCAATGCCTGCGCCGGTGCCCCTGCCGTAGGACCTTGCCTGCTTCATGCAGAAGCGCATCCACCAGACAAGGGCAAGGGTGCCCGCAGCGATCGTGATGACACCGGAGACTCCATCTTCATGGTCCCTGAACAGGCCGTAGACAACGTTTGCGGCAAGCCAGACCCAGAATGCGGTCCGGTCCTTCCAGGCAATCTTGAAGGCGATATAGACGTTGTAGAGGGGGATGAGGGACTTCCACCCAGCGATGCCTGCCTTCGTGAACATCTTCCAGTAGGCAACGACGAGCAGGATGAGCAGGACAATGATGAAGAGGGTATAGGCACCGAGTGCGGCAGCGATTGCTGAAGTGGACATGATTGTCCTCTCTGGAGGAGCTTGCGTTTTTCCAGACGCTACGGAGATTTGCAGAATCAGGGCAGGGGGCGTGGGGTAGCTTCTGAGCTGCCATTCGGAAGACAGGTATCAGAGCATGCGGAGGAATGTGCGAAAAGCAGAATGGATATGCATGCCTGCAGGCGGGCAGAGTGAACATGATCTGTGAGGAGCCTGTGGTAGCGCGAAGTCTGTTCTGCCATCCGGCATGGGGAAAGCTTTCTTCCTGCTACTGATGCGGCATGCTATTCAGGGAGGCGGCGGCATCTGCCATCATCCGGTCGATGAGCGCCTGGTCGATGCCGAGGGCGGCCATCTGCTCGGCGAGGATGCTCTCGGCCCGCTCGACCCCTTCCTGCCGGCCGAGCGCGATTCCTTCCTGGATGCCCTCTTTGCGGCTGCGCTCGATCTTGTCGTCCATAAGCTCGAGGACCTCTCCGCCCATGGCTGGCCTCACTTTCCTGCCGGACGGCAAAGAACCGTCTCTGTATGACAAGGCACGTGCACGCGCATTCTGGGAAGGGAACGCTCTGGAGCGCTGAGGCTAGTCGCCCGGCCTCTGTTGAGATGAAATCTTGGCGGCGGCATCTGCCATCATCCGGTCGATGACTGCCCGGTCGATGCCGAGGGCGGCCATCTGCTCGGCGAGGATGCTCTCGGCCCGCTCGAACCCTTCCTGACGGCCGAGCGCGACCCCTTCCTGCCGACCGAGCTCGACCCCTTCCTGCCGGCCGAGCGCGATTCCCTCCTGGATGCCCTCTTTGCGGCTGCGCTCGATCTTGTCGTCCATTAGCTCGAGGACCTCTCCGCCCATGGCTGGCCTCACTTTCCTGTTCAGTGGCTCATTTGCTGCAAGCAGATGGTCTGACACCCTGATTATAAGCTCTGTTATCTGCCGATAGAGAAGCTCGTCGCCCTGCAGGAGCGTGAGGTCGGCAAGGCGCATGCGTATCTCGCGGCATTCTCTGATGAGTGCTGCTGCAGCATCCGATTCTGCATCCAGGCTCGAGAGCTCCTTCTCATAGCGCATGAGGTAGAAGGGAAGGAGGATGAGGAGGCGTCTGCGAAAGATCTCCTCTTCGCTGACAAGCTGCGTCTTGTAGATTTTTGTATGGTAGCGGAAAGGTTCGCTGTCGGGCATCTCCACTTCCATTTCCAGATAGTCGGGCGTCTCGGAGGTATGTCGGAGGAGCAGCACGCACGAGGACGGGAATTTCATCCGGTAAGGTGCACCCTGCTCCAAAGCCTCCTGCAGGGCGATGCTGAAATCGTATTCGATCATTCTTACGACCATGCTGGCGTCGTGAGTGCTCTGGCATTCCAGGTGGTAGACCATATCTTCGATGCGGAAGACGGAATCGGAGATGTGGGTGCCCAGAGGTCCTTCGTGCTCCTCGTTGAACTGCACGATAGGGACATCTATCTCATAGCGGCGTCCAAACACCTCATTGATGAGGGGGATCAGTAGCTTCGGTGCCTTGTGCACCATGGTCTTGAAGACCGAGTCATAGATATTGCTGCTGTCCATGGGCAGTCCCTGCTCTCTCGCGATTTATCCGTCCAGCGACGGACATGTCTTCGGGCAGGGAGGAGCGTAGCAAAAAATGAGAACAAATGTTCTGACAGTTATCTGTCAGGTATCTCGCAGGCATATCCAAATGCAGGCCGAAGACGGAGCAATGCGGGCCTGCAGGGCCTCTGCCTGCGAAAATGGCCATTCTGCTTTCCTTGCCACGCACGATTGCGATGAGCCGGATAGCCCTGCACTGCACAGTTGATCGGCAGGCGGTTCGGTGAGCGGCAGGTGCCTTTGCTGGCGGGGGCTGATGTCAGAGATGTGCCGCTTTTCCTTTCAGTTGACGCTGTGTCTTGCAGGCGTCAATATGAACAGCGTTCATATTGACATGCAAAGCGGGATGCATCCTGCTGTTCTGAAAGAAAGAGGCTGCTATGAAACAGAGTCCTGAAGGCACAGAGCAGGAAGGCATGCCCAAAGGCATGCGCATCGCAGAGAGCATCTTCGATATCTGCTACCTTGCGTTCGATCTTGTGGCTGCCATCATCTTCTTCACGCAGGCACAGGGACGGACGGTCTTTCTGCTGTTCGGCCTCATGACCGTGCTGCTCGGAGGAGGAGATGCCTTCCACCTGATTCCGCGTGTCCAGATGCATCTTTTCGGCGTCAGGGAAGACACGACGAAAAAGCTTGGTCTCGGTACTGCCATCACCTCCGTGACGATGACCGTGTTCTATGTCGTGCTGTACTTCATCTGGAGAGAGATCTTTCCGGATATCGCAATCTCGCCTGCCATCCCGGCCCTCATCTTCGCGACAGCAGCGCTCAGGATCGTGCTCTGCCTCTTCCCGCAGAATGAATGGACATCCGGCAAGGAGAACCTGCGCTGGTCGCTTGCCCGCAATATCCCCTTTGCCGTCACCGGCCTTCTCGTAATCGTCCTCTTTGCAATCTCCGGCAATGAGGGGGGCTATGGGCTCTGGAGGATGTGCATCGCTATTGCCCTGTCCTTCGGCTTCTATCTGCCTGTCACGTTCCTGGCGAAGAGGAAGCCTGCAGTGGGTGCTTTGATGCTTCCGAAGACGGTCATGTATATCTGGATCATCTGCATGGGGCTCGCTCTTCTGCCCCGGCTCTAGGAGTCCCATGAAGCCAGCTGCAACATCGAGGGAAGAGATCCTTGCCGCTGCCAGAAAGATTGTGCAGCAGAAGGGCCTTGCCGGTGTCGGTATGCGCTCAGTGGCGGCAGAAGCCGGAGTTGCGGCAGGGACGCTCTACCACTATTTTCCGGACAAGGATGCCCTGCTTCTTGCTGTGACTGCAGACATCTGGTCAGACATCTTCGATCTTGACAGCCTGAGGCGGGAAGGCGATGGCTTCGCTGCTGCCACAGAGGAGCTCTTCTGCCATGCCTCCCGGAGAATGCAGGCATACCCCGGCTTCCTCGCGCTGCATGGTTTCGCCCTCTCCTCTGGCGGAGGTCCTGCCAAGGAGGGGGCTGCGCGCATGCATGCCTTCTTGGGAGGGGTCGAAAGGCATCTTTGGCAGGCTCTGCAGAAAGATGCGCATGTGCGCTCCGATGCTTTCGACAACGGGGTGGACGAGCAGGGCTTCGTTGCCTTTGTCCTGGACCATCTCCTGCTTCTTCTGATGCTCGGCAGCAGGGACTGCTCGGTCCTTGTCGCCGTGATCGAGCGGGTGCTCTACTGAGATGGAGCCCTCGGTGGCGGGCATCTGCTCTGCCAGAAAACATGTTCCTGCATCTCTTCCACAAGCTCTTCCCATGCATCACACTGGACAGGAAGAGCTGGCAAGGAGGGGACATGGCTAGAAGGCGTCCGAAGATCAAGATCGAGGTCACAGACCGCAGGGGAAAGCTTGGCTGCCATAGAGGCCACAAGGTGGGGGAGGTCTTCGATTTCGACGAAGACCGCGGAAAGATCTGCCCGATGGCAATGCACTGCGCTTTCCTATATATCGATATCCTCCGCTATGGAGGGCGCATTCCGGGACAGCCTGAAGGCACAGCGGAGTTCTGCTGCTCGGACGCCGATACGATCATGGTGTTCAGGGCAGAGATTGTGCCGAAAGAAGACGAATAGGGCTGAGGCGCAGGGCTGGCGAAGCTGCAACGCCGCCAGCCCGCTCCGTGCTGCATTCTCGGGGAAGAAGGCCTCTTCTACAGGTCGTCCACCAGTGCCGTGGACTTCGCATAGGCTGTGGAGCGCGCCTCGAAGAAGTCGGTCTTCACCATGTTCGCGTTGCTGTACTGGCTCACCCATGCCATGTCAGCTGGCTCTTCTGCGTATCCTGGATAGAGCTCGCCCATGCCCAGAGAGCTCCAGCGCAGATTCCCGAGATAGCGGATGTAGTCTTCGACCTGCTTCGAGGTGAGGCCGGGAATATCGTCGCCGATGACATAGGTGCCCCAGGCAATCTCCTGCTCGACGCCTTCCTGGAGCATGGCCTTGAGGTCTGCGATGTCCTTCTCCTGGAAGAGCTCGGGCTCTTCGCGCTGGAGCTCCAGGATCATGTTCCTGAAGAGCCACAGATGCGTATTCTCGTCCCTGTTGATGTAGCGGATTTCCTGGGCGCTTCCGGGCATCTTGCCCATGCGTGCAAGGTTGTAGAAGAACATGAAGCCGGAGTAGAAATAGACGCCTTCGAGGATGAAGTTTGCCATCATCACCCGCACAAGTGCCTGGGCATCCTTCTTTTCCTGGAACTCGTTGTAGAGGTTTCCGATGAAGGTATTCCTGGCAAGCAGATGCGCATCATCCTTCCACTGGTAGAGGATCTCGTTTCTCTTCTCGGGGCTGCAGATCGTGTCGAGCATGTAGGAATAGCTCTGGGAGTGGACGCACTCCTGGAAGGTCTGGATGTGAAGGCAGAGGTTCACCTCGTTTGCGGTGATGAACTCGCCTATGTTCGGCAGGTTCGCTGTCTGGAGCGAGTCCAGAAAGACCAGAAAGGAAAGGATCTTGTCGTAGGCCGTGCGCTCGGCGACAGAGAGCTTGGGGTAGTCCTTCACGTCCTGGGAGAGGTTGATCTCCTCCGGTATCCAGAAGTTGTTCATGGCCTGGCGGTACCAGTCGGAGGTCCAGGCGTACTTGAGGTTGTTGAAGTCATTGAGGTTCGTCGTGTTGCCGCCGATGAGACGGCGCTCTCGCACGTCGGTATCTCCATCAGGGTTGAAGAGCGCCTTTGCCTTGAGCTTCGTCGTGTTCTGCATGGGATATCCTTTCAAGAAGGGGTTGGAATCTCTCTAGCTTGCGCAGCTCTCGCACTCTTCGACTTCGAGCGACTTGCTGCGGACATAGTAGATGGTCTTGACGCCGTCTCTCCAGGCTTCGAGGTAGAGGGCAAGCACCTGGCGCATCGTATATTCGTTCGTGATGTAGAGGTTCACGGACTGCGCCTGGTCGATGTGGCGCTGGCGCACTCCTGCTGCCTTCATGCTCCAGGTCTGGTCGATCAGATGTGCCGGCTTGTAGTACCACCAGGTCTGGGAGGAGAGTTCCGGAGCAACGCGGGGAAGCATGGCACCCTTCTTCTCCTCGAGGAAGAAGCGGCGCATGATGGGGTCTGTGCCGGCAGAGGTGCCTGCGATGATGGAGGTGGAGCTGGTGGGGGCGATTGCCAGAAGGTAGGCGTTCCTCATGCCGTGCTCTGTGACCTGCTCCTTGACCTTCTGCCAGGCAGGAGATGTGTAGCCGCGCTTCTCGAAGTAGGCGCCGGTTGCCCAGTCGGAGCCTTCGAAGAGCTCGTAGGCGCCGCGCTCCTCTGCAAGCGCAGAAGATGCTTCGATAGCATGCCTGTTGATGCGCTCGAAGAGCTCGTCTGCAAAGGCGAGATGCTCCTCGCTCTCCCAGCGGATATGGCGCTTTGCGAGCATATGGTGGTAGCCCGAGACGCCGAGTCCCACCGAACGGTAGCGCCTGTTCGTGATCTTTGCATAGGGGAGGGCATAGAAGTTGAGGTCGATCACATTGTCGAGGGCACGGACAGCACTCTCGATGGTATGGGCAAGATGGCTGTCATCCTCGAGCGGGATCCTGCCCAGCGAGAGGCTTGCAAGGTTGCAGACAACGAAGTCTCCTGGCCTTGTCGTCGTCACGACGACGGTATCGCCGTCCCTTGTCACGATCTCCTCTGAGACGGATTCGATCTCGCTTGTGTTCTGGGCAATCTCCGTGCAGAGGTTCGAACAGTAGATGATGCCTGCATGCGGGTTGGGATTGGCACGGTTCACGGTATCGCGCATGAAGGCAAAGGGCGTGCCGGTCTCGACAGCGCTTCTGAGCACCAGGCGCACGATGTCCTTGATCGTGACGGTGCGCTTAGGGATCCTCGGGTCTGCCACGCAGTCGCGGTAGCGCCTCTCCCATTCCTCCCCGAAGTAGTCCTCGAGAGCATAGCCCTTGACGGTCGAGATATCGTGGGGGCACATGAGGTGCCATGGCTGGTCGAGGTCTTCCTCCGCCATCTTCCAGAAGAGGTCGGGATAGCAGACGGCGGGGAAGACATCGTGTGCCTTCATGCGGTCGTCTCCATTGTTGGTGCGGAGCTGCAGGAACTCTGGCAGGTCTCTGTGCCAGGCATCGAGATAGACGGCAACGGCTCCTGCGCGCACGCCGAGCTGGTCGACCGCGACGGCCGTATCGTTGATGACACGGATCCAGCGGACGACGCCTCCGGCTGCTCCCTCGAAGCCCTGGATGGAGCCGCCCTTGGCACGGACCTTGCCGAGATACATGCCCATGCCGCCGCCGTACTTCGAGACCATCGCGAAGTTGTCGACACTCCTGTAGATCCCCTCGAGGCTGTCTGGCACAGTATCGATGAAGCAGCTCGAGAGCTGGTGGTGCGGCTTTCTGGCATTGGAGAGCGTCGGTGTTGCCATGGTCACTTCGAGCTTCGAGAGCATGTCGTAGAAGCGCTGGACCCAGCGCATGCGCACATCCTTCTTCTCCTTGAGCGCCAGATGGAGGGCGATGCCCAGAAACATCTCCTGCGGCGATTCGAGGGCGGTATGGTCATGGCTGCACACGACATAGCGCTTGAGCAGGAGGTCGAGTCCTGGATAGTCGAGGAGATCGGTGCGCTCGGGGACGATGAAGGAATATGCCTCCTCGATCTCTGCCTTCGTATAGCCCTCGAGGATGTAGGTGCCATAGAGCCCCTGGTCCGTGAGATAGCGGAGCTTCGAGTAGAAGCCTTCGATGCCGCGCCTTCTCTCCTCTTGGGCAAGGCGTGCGTCTGCCGTGAAGGCAAGGAGCCTTCCGGCAACGAGGCCCCAGGAAGGCGCCTCCTGGGAGGTAAGCTCGACAGCTGCTCTCACGAGTGCATCGAGGCGCATATACCTATCCATGCCGGGCTTGGCAAAGCTCTGGAACTTGGCGAAGAGGGCATCGAGGGGATAGAGGGCGGTTTCGAAGTCGCGCGAAATCTTTGCAAGCACGTCTTGGAGGCGTGCCTGCATCTCGGGGTCAGCATCGCTTCCGAGCGCAAGTGCCACGATGCCCAGGCGGGCACGCCGAAGCTCCGATCTCCTGTGGCGGTAGAGGATATAGGCCTTTGCGGCATCGAAATGGCCCGATTCCATGAGGGTGCGCTCGACGATGTCCTGGATGCTCTCCACGTCAGTGCTGCCACAGGCACCGATGGCTGCCTCTGCGCGTGCAAGGAGCCTGTCGAGAGCATCGGCGCTTTCAGCAGCAGGATCGCCTACCTCCCTGAGTGCCTTCTGCATCGCTCGGGCAATCTTGAGCCCCTCATAGGCTTCCGTGCTCCCATCGCGTTTCGTGACCTGCATGGCCTATCTCCATCCTGCAGCGCTTGGCTGCGGTCCATAGCTGTTCGAGGTCTCGGGCATGTCCCGGACCGTTATAAATGCTATCAGAACAATGACAAATAAAGACAGGAAATGGTATCGATATGCTGCAGGCGATGGACATGATGCGTCCCTTCTGCCGCCGAAGCGGCTGCTGCGCTCCCCTTGGAGGGGAGCGCTTCTCTATTCGAGCTTTGTCATGCCGGCTGCCTGCGGCAATCAGTACCATGCCCGCGACAACGAACCTGAGCTCTTTGGGCGTCTTCTTCTCATGGAGGATGAACAGGCCTCCGAGCGTCGCGAAGATCAGGTTCATGTCTGCGAGCGTCCAGCCGACGGCGACGCCGTTGACCGGGTTTGAGAAGAGCCAGCGATGTTCGCGACCGACCACAGGATGCCGGTGAGCATGTTCTGCCAGGACTTGATGCCGAAGATGCCCTCGTTGCGGCCGAAGATGCCGTCAGACGACTCACACCTGCTCACGATTGCGGAGATGACCAGCAGGGCGAAAGCATGATCAGTGCCTGCGGAAGCAGGATCTGGAGCTGTCCACGCTGAAGAACCGTGCCGCTGTCGCATAGGCCATATACAGGGCAGAGGAGATGGCCGTGATGATGGCGGATATCTGAGGCAGAGGTGCTCTGCTGGTCCGCCTCGGTATGGGTGGTGAGCACCCTGCCTGCGATGATGAGAGCGATGCCGGCAAACCCCAGGCCCATCTGCCAGGCATAGGGCCACTCGCCGAAGCAGAATGCGCCGATCATCGAGGTGAGCAGGAGCTGCATGCCGGCAGTGAGCGGCATGGCGCGCGAGACGCCCAGATAGTCGAAGCTCTTGATCTGCAGTATCTGGGCAAGGGCCCAGGGAATCCCGTTCGCTGCCGCGGCTCAGGCCAGGGCGGGCGTCCAGATGATGGGGTCTATCAGGGCAACGACGATGGCCATGGCAAGGGCGGTGAGCACCATGCCCATCTGCTTGCTGGCACCGGTGCCTCCGATCTTATGCATGACAATGCCCTGGAAGCCCCAGCCAAGCGCAGGAATGAGTTCGATGAGGATGGAACCCATAACGCCTCCTTGATGGAATGCGGCTAAGACAGATGCTGTTCTGATATCCCGGGATCGGCATCAGTATATGCAGCAGGGCAGTCCGGCATTTTGCGTCAATCAGCCAAGAATCCAGAGAAACGCGTCAATCTTGCGGCATGCCAGGGGCACAGCCGACCCCTCAAGGGCTTCGCTCATGGCATGCAGCCTGTTCTGGCAGCATGCATGGACAGGGTCTGTGGCAGATGCTATATTCGCGTCCGATTGGAGCCGGACAGGAAGGGCAAGCGCGTGGAAGAGCAGGAGCCGCAAGCGGCGCAGACAGGCAGAAGCTCCTGGAAGCGTCGCTACTATACGATCCTTGCAGGACAGGCAGTCTCGCAGGCGGGAAGCTCTGCGGTCCAGTTTGCCCTGATATGGCATCTGGCGCAGCAGACAGGATCTCCCTCCGCCATGGGGCTGGCAGGGCTGGCGGCATATCTTCCGGGCGCCCTGCTCTCTCCCGTGGCGGGCATCGTGGCCGACCGCCACAGCAGGAAGCGGGTATGCATGGCGGCAGATCTTGCCGCCGGCATCATGGCAGCCCTTTTTGCCCTCGCCCTGGGGCATGTCGGCGTCTCTGTGTCGGCCGTAATCGTGCTTCTGGCTGCCCGTGCCTGCGCTACGGCGTTCCAGGCTCCCGCTATGCAGGCCATGGTGCCCGATATCGTGCCGCAGGATGCGCTGATCGAGGCGGGAGGGATGGCGCAGGCATTGACGAGTGCCTCCCTGATCCTGGGGCCTGTGATCGGCGGTGCGCTCTATGCCGCGCTTCCGCTTCCTTTCGTGCTCCTCACCGACCTTCTTGGTGCCCTCGCTGCCGTAGGCACGCTGGCAGCGGTCTTCGTGCCCAATCACCTGGCGCCAGGCCCGCGTCCTGCGCTCCATCCTCTGCGCGAGCTCAAGGAAGGCCTCGCGGTATTCTGGGAAGACAGGCTGCTCAGGCAGGTCATCGTCTCCTTTCTGGTCCTCATGGTCTTCTTCATGCCGCTCTCATCCTTCTATCCGCTTATGACCAGCAACTACTTTGGCCTTGGTGCCTTCGAGGGAAGCGTCGTCGAGATGGTCTGGTCTCTGGGCATGCTTCTTGCCGGCGTCGCGATCGCAAAGGCGAAGCTGAACGACGAGATCCGCGCCTCATATGTGGCAGGCGCCCTGATCGGAGCCACCTGCATCGGATGCGGCCTCGTGCCGGCAAGCTATGGCGGATGGATCGCTTTCTCCGTGTTCTGCACTGGCATGGGCGCGGCGTCGACCTGCTACGATGTGCCGATCGTCGCCTATCTGCAGAAGACGGTCCCCCAGGCGAGGCAGGGGCGTGCCTTCTCGGCCTTCCAGATCGTGTCGCTGGCCGCCATGCCGGCAGGGCTTGCCATAGCATCTCCTGTCGCGGAAGCGCTCGGCGTGAATGCCTGGTTCGGCGTGAGTGGCGTGGCGATACTGCTCCTCTGCCTTGTGATGCTCATGCTCGAAAGGCGTCTCAGGGCACGGCTCTGAGAGCTTGTCTGCCAAGCATGCCGCTTTCATGGACAAGCTGTGCATATCGCGTGCAGCTCTGGCAGGCGGCATTCAGCATGCATAAAATATATTGCGTACAATATATTTAGCGTGGAGAGGAAGGCATATGGCCGAGAAGGAGACAGGGCCGATCGGCTCTTCGAGCAGCGAGGCTGCCAACAGGAAGATCTTGGAGCTGGTGGATGAAGCCAAGGTGAAGCGCATACCGTTCTTCGTCCGCAGGCATGCATTGAGCAAGACCTTCGAGAAGATCGAGCACGAGCACCCCGAGCTCTATGCCGTGGCTGCCAAGGAGGGTCCGCTTCCTGACGAAGCGCGCTCGCAGCTCAGCGATATCGTGAACGCAATCTTCGATCAGAAGCTCAAGAAGCACAGCCTGTAGGGCGCGCGGCAGGATTCGTATCGCTTGCTTCGGGATGAAGAGCCTGATGGGGGAGACGTTGCCTTCTGGCAGAGTGCTGCAGGGCGGTCTGGGAGCTTCCCCCTCCTGTTTCTGGCGTGCCTCTGGAAAGAATCCTTGCAATTACGCAACAGGTCCGGTATAGTTCAGTGATGCGCTGCTAGGGCATTCCGAGCAGCTATATATTCGGGCGTTTAGCTCAGGGGGAGAGCGCTTCCCTGACACGGAAGAGGTCAGAAGTTCAAATCTTCTAACGCCCACCATAAACTCGCAGGCCAGAGGCTATGCCCTCTGGCCTGTTTTCATGTCCATCGCCCCTGCGCAACGACCCTGGAACGAGTCGTTCCGCATTTTGAGTCGCCCGGGCTCTCTGATAGGCCACACGTACCCACGACACATTTCTGCCTGCATCCGGCCCTCCGCCTGGATGCTGCAGCCGTCCCACGTTCATTGGGAAATCACGCAGAGCATGTCGCGCAAGGGCAGCTGCATCGACAACGGCGCCACCGAGCAGGTCTTCGTCCACCTGAAGGACGAGCTCTGCAGGGGCGGGGACTGGGAGACGTTCGAGGAGTCCAGGGCGGACCTCGAGGCGTACATCCGGCATTGGAACCATGTGAGGCGCCAGGCCAGGCTGAAGGGCCTGGCTCCGGCCGAGTTCCGGGATTTTGCCCTTCAGGAGACAGCCTAGCGGCTATGATTCATCGCGTCCAAGTTTTGGGGCGCAGTTCACAGCTTCCTTGTGTGTCCGCTTCTTTCCTCCCGGCATGTCAAGGCTTCGCATGAACTCCAGCTCAAGTTCCGCGGAAATCCTCCCCACGTGTATCCTTGGAAGCTGGACAGACAGGGCAGGAGGCGGCAGGTGATAGAGCTTTACCGGACAGACGATGCGGGCACGCATGCAGTCGATGAAATCGATGACTGGGTATGGATCAAGCTCACCTCGCCGTCGCTCGACGAGATTGAGTCCGTCGCGTCGCAGCTCCAGGGTGTCGATCCTGCCGATATCGCTGCTGCCAATGACCCGGAAGAGAAATCCCGTGTCGAGTACGAGGAAGCGTTCTCCCTTGTCCTTATCGATATCCCGGTCGACGATGTGCGCCACGGCGTCTCGACGTATGAGACCATCCCTTTGGGCATCCTCATCCTCGAGCACAATGTGATCACGGTCTGTGCGCAGGATACGCCGATCCTCTCTCCGGGGCGGGCCGGCTCTGGCCTGGAGCTTTCGACGAGGCTGCGCCGCCAGTTCCTCTACCGCATCCTGCTGAGATCTGCGCTTCTCTACCAGAGAGATCTGCGCTGCATCGACCGGCAGAGGCGCGAGTTCGAGGAGAAGATAAAGAAATCCACGACGGAAGCCGACCTCATGAGCCTCCATGAGGTGGAGACGACCTTCGTCTACTTCGCGACATCGCTCAGGGGCAATGGGTCTGTGCTCACGCGCCTGCAGCGCTCGGGCAGGCTTCACCCTGGCCCCAGCACGGAAGATCTCCTCGAGGATGCTGCGACAGAGACGCAGCAGGCCATCGAGATGGCCCAGATCTACCGTGACATTATGGATGGCACGAGAAACCTCGTGAGCTCGCTCATGGACTCGCGTCTGAACAATGTGATGCAGCGCCTCACGTCAATCACGCTCATCCTCTCGATCCCGACAGTGATCTCGGGACTTTATGGCATGAACGTCGACCTGAGCTGGATGCCGCTTGCGAATGTCCCGCATGGCTTTGGCATCATCTGCGGCGGCACGGCAATCGTCTGTGTCATCCTCTCAATCATCCTTGTCCGCAGAGGCTGGATGTAGGGAAGCAGGAACAAGGTCTCGTGCATGAAGAAAGGGCAGATGGATATGCTCCATCTGCCCGATTCTGATGGGTGTGCGGGAACCGCCAGGAGTTGCCAGCATATGCGCGGCAAGCCGGAAGCTGCCTTGCCTGGATAGCCCTGTCCGAGAAGGCAGCAGGGAAGGGCGCAGCGGAAGAACGGTGCATGCGCTCTGGCCCTCTCAGGAAGGCAGGTCCAGAGCCAGGCAATCTGGTTCGTGCAGCCCTGAATCGTCTGGATGGCCTCGATAGCCTCGGAAGGCCCGCACGCGGCATGCAGTGCTTTGCCATGCTCGAACCCATATCGACCGCGACGGTGCCCATGAAGTTCACGTGCGCCATGCTGTCAGCATCGAGGAAGAAGATACCGGTCTTCGGTCCGTCATTGCTGCCGATGCAGAATATGGTCCCGCCGGTCTCGGAGACGCCCATATAAGCTTTCGTGACCTTCGAGGCAGAGATGGATGGCCAGGGCGGCTACCCTCCGCAGGGAGGATAGGGCTATAGCCAGGGTGGCTATCAGCAACGTCAGAACGGATTTGCTCAGACAGGCTATCCCCGGGCCCACCGGCACAGTCCTGGCAGGAAGTACCGGATGCAGCAGCGCAGGGAGGCGCCTCCTTCGAGGATGCTGGCAGCCTGGAGGAGGTTTCCCAGGGCAGGGCAGCTCCCGAAGCAGCTGCTGTGGGACCACAAGCTGGCATGTCACGTCAGCCCCCATGCTGCCAAGGATGGCTCCTGGACCTGCCCGACCTGTGGTGACTGCTTCGACGATTCCGATAACGACCAGCAAAGAGCCTCAAGCAAAAAGACATGCCCAAAGGGACCTGCCTTCTGTGCACGTTTCTTCTGGCATGCCACTTCACGTGCATATGCTGCAACGCGTATGATGGAGAGGCACGTACAGGACAAGATCTGGATTGGCTTTCTGCATGGCAGATACACGCATAACGATGGGAGATATCGCGGCCCATTTCGGCATCTCCGTCAATACAGTTCACAAGGCGATAGCGGGAAAGCCCGGCGTCGGTGCCAAGACCCGTTCCGAGATTCTGCAGTATGCCGAAGAGGTCGGCTATGAGCGCAACGAAAGCGCCTCGATGCTCAGGCGCAAGGCGCCGGTTGTCTATGTCGTGCTGCCAAGCGCAGAAGACGATGGGCGCTTCTTCTATGCCCAGCTCTGGAGCGGCTTCGAGGCATTCGCTGCCTCCCATAGTTCGGGCGACATCGAGTTCAGGCGCTGCTCGTTTCGTCCTGGCTGCTATGCGGACGTGCTTTCCGAGATCTATGGGAAGATCGAGGCAGGGGAACATGTGAGCGGCCTTCTTGCCTTCACGCCCGAGACGGAACGGGATTTCCTGGAGCTCAAGCGTCTCTCGGAGCATGCTATCCCCATCGAGCTTGTCATGGGCGCAGACCGAAGGATTGACCATATCGGGGCAGCGGTTCCCGACTACCATGCTGCAGGCCTTCTCATGGCAGAGCAGGCAGCGAACCTTATGGCAGGCAGGGCTCACGGAGATGCAGGCCTTTCGGCGGTCCTGCTCTCGGGCGATGCGACGGTCGAGGCGCATCGTCTCGTGGCCGATTCCTTCAGAGAAGAGCTCCGGAGAATGCTGCCGGAAGCACGCATCATTGAGGTCCCGGGCGGCCACAGCGAGCGGGACGAGCTGCCCGACAGGGTACGCAGGGCTCTGGAAGGGTGCGTGCCCTCGTTTGCCAGCAGCGTCTTTGCGACAGGCAGCATGGTGCTTGCGCAGGAGCTCTGCGCTGCCGGCCTTGCCGGCAAGGTGCCTGCCATCGGCTCCGATGTCTTCCCGGAGAATGTGGAAGCGCTCAGAAACCATACCTTCACGAATCTGCTCTTCAAGGATCCGGAAGGCCTTGCCTTCCGTGCGGCTGCCACGCTCTCTGCCTGCCTCTTGTATGGAAAGGTGGACAAACGACTCATCGTCGGCGATGCGGAGCTTGTCTTCCGCTCCAATCTGGAGCACTACCTCAAGAGGCGCTAGGGCGCTTCCTCCTGCGTCTGCTCATCCGGATGGCATGTCGTTCTTGAGAGGGCCTGCTGCACCTTCTTCTCAGGGGCTGGCAGAGGCTGGCGCCCTGCCGTGTAGGCGATGCTGCCCGATGCTGTCTGGAAGCTGCTGGACAGGGCGTGTTCGCTATGCTTGCCGTGAAGACATCTGATATGGGAGAGCACGGCCAGGCCTGCTGCCGGCTCATCTGGGCGAAGGCAGGTCTTGCTCTGTCGCAGGACCGGCCTGGAGGAAGGGGAGCGTCTCTTCGGCAGGAGCAGCTGTCTGCTCCTGCGCTAGCTGGATCTTGCCTGCTCCGTCATGCCCGGTGTGTGTGGCAGGCGAGACGGCCGGTCCGCCGCAGGCGAAGAGCCGTGCCGAGACAACGATAGCGCGGAGCTTGCGCTCATGCAGGGTATCCATCACAGCCTCCTTCAGGCGCGCGGTTCGAAGGCATGAAGGCAGCGTATGTTTGGGTCTTATTTCCTGAACGAGAGGCTGCACGAGCAGGCTGCAGCGGGTTGCTATGCTATCCGTGCATTCCCTGCCCGATGTGTCGAAAGGAAATGATATGCGAAAGAGAACGAACGGGATGCTCCTCGAGGAATCGCCTGCCAGCACGCGGCTGCGCAGCCTGGTGCAGGGCAGCAGCGCGCAGGCAGGCGCTTTGCGCATCTGCGCGGGAGCTCTTGCTCTGGCACTCAGCGCCAATCTCGAGATTCCACTCCAGCCAGTGCCCTTCACGCTCCAGATCCTGGCGCTTGGCTTCATCGCTGCGACGCTGAAGCCGAAGGAGGCGGCATCTGCTGCCGGCGCCTATGTCGCGGCAGGCGCGCTCGGTGCTCCGGTCTTTGCGGGCGGGCTTGGCGGCGTCTGGCGTCTGGCAGGTCCCACCGGAGGCTTCATCCTCGGCTTCGTTGCCGGCGCCTGGGCGGGGTCGTATCTTCTCTCCCAGCTTTCGAAGACGCGCCTTCCCTGGGCCGTGTCCTGCTTCCTCTCTCTTGTGGGCATGACAGCAGCGGTCTATCTTGCCGGCTGGGCACAGCTGGTGCTTGTCGCGCAGCTCTCTCCTGCTGCAGCATTCGCGGCAGGTGTCGAGCCCTTCGTCGTCTTCGACCTGATGAAGGCGGGCCTTGTGGCATCGGCTCTTGCGGCAGGACGTATCGCGGCACGCGAGGTGCGCCGCTAGGTCCATCCGCCATATCCAATGCAGCTTGAGGCAGTCCGGGCAGACGTTCCGGGCTGCCTTTGCTATGTATGGTGGAGTGCCTGGGCATCTGCAGCCTTTCTGCTCTTTTGCGGGCTGGTGTCCCATGGGCATAGAATCGCTGTGCATACATCTGAACAGGAAGGTGCTGGATTCATGGGCGACATCACGGTAGGCTGCCATCTCTCGACTTCGAAAGGCTATGAGGCGATGGGGAAGTGCGCGCTCGAGATCGGCGCAAATACCTTCGCCTTCTTTACGAGGAATCCACGAGGCGGCAAGGGCAAGGCGCCCGATCCGGCAGATGTGCAGGCACTTCTCGATCTTATGGAGCGCCACCAGTTCGGAAAGCTCGTCGCGCACGCTCCCTATACGATGAATCTGTGCTCGGCGAAGCCGGATGTCGTGGAATACACGCGCGAGGCCTTCGCTTCCGATATCGAACGCATGGAAGAGCTGCCCGGCAACTATCTCAACTTCCATCCCGGCAACCATCTGAAGCAGGGAGCAGACGAAGGCATCCGCCTCATCGTCGAAGGGCTCAACCAGGTGCTCGTGCCCGGACAGAAGACCTGCGTGCTGCTCGAGACCATGGCAGGGAAAGGGACCGAGGTGGGGCGTACGTTCGAGGAGATCGAGCGCATCCTCGAAGGCGTCGAGCACGACGAGCTCATGGGCGTCTGCCTCGATACCTGTCATGTGAACGACGCGGGATATCCGATAGCGGAAGACCTCGACGGCGTGCTTGACGAGTTCGATCGGGTGATCGGCTTGGACCGCCTGAAGGCGCTGCATCTGAACGATTCGAAGAATCCGCTCGGCTCCCACAAGGACCGCCATGAAAAGCTTGGCCAGGGCACGCTCGGCCTTGCCGCCTTCCAGGCCATCGTGACGAATCCGCGCATCTCGGATCTGCCGATGATTCTGGAGACGCCCAATGAGCTCTCTGGCTACCGGCGCGAGATAGCTGCACTGCGCGCTCTTGCGCATGGATCCTCGCTTGACGAGGCAGAAACGCTGCTCGAAGCGGAAGACGAGGAAGAGGAAGCGCCCAAGGGGGCATAGGGACCGCTTTTTAAGCCCCTCATGAAGGCCTGCCAGGATACTGGTGCAACGTGGGGGCGCATAGCGTGCACACAGGAGTGCTGGTATGGCGCTGCAGGGGCATTGCGCAGTCCGATGGTCGCTGTCCATCTTCTCGGGAAGGCATGAGGTCTATGGATCGCTCCGATACATTCCGCATCCTGATGCTCGGAAACAGCTTCACGCGGGCCAATGGCCTGCCAGAGCTTCTTGCCGAGGAGCTTTCCTGCGAGGTCGAGGTGCACGCGCGGGGAGGGGCACGTCTCGCCGAGCAGCTGAACCCGAAGACGAAGCTTGGGAGCCAGACGCTCGCCTCGCTCGAGGCAGGAGGCTATGCCTTCGTGGTGCTCCAGGAGATGAGCACGGCAGCTGTGGCATCGCCGGCATCCTTCGAACGAAGCGTGCAGAGGCTTGCCTCTCTGGTGCGCGCACAGAAAGGGGTGCCTATCCTCTTCGAGACCTGGGCATTCTGCGAAGGATGCCCGCGCCTTGCTGCGCTTGGCCTCGCTCCATCTTCCATGCAGGATGCAATCACTTCTGTCTGCCGCAGCATCGCAGACAAGGATCGTCTCGTGCTGGCCGAGGTCGGGGAGGCCTTCAGGAAACAGGGCTTTGCCCCAAGGCTCTACGGGCGCGATGGCAGGCACCCCAGCCTGGACGGCACGAAGCTCGCCGTCCAGGCCCTTGCCTCTGCCATCCGCGGTGCGTGAGCCTCAGGAGTTCTGGCAGACCGTCTTTCCAATCATGATGTTCAGGATCTCGACGTCGGTGGGATGCATGCCGACACGGCCGACATATCCCATGGACCGGATTGTCTCCTCCGTCGTCTCGCCGATGAGGCCTTCACCGGGATTGAAGTCGACATTCGCCAATGCCATGTCGCATCCGAGGATGGCGGCATCGACTGCCGCTGCAATCTTGGCAGCGCAGCTCGGCTTTGCTCCGTCGCAGACGATGCCGCCCACATTGGCAAGGGTATTGGCAATCGTTGCCTGGTACTGGCCGAAGGAGCCGCCCCTCAGGTAGCAGATGGCAGCGCCAGCACCGGTTGCCGCGGTCACAGCGCCGCAGAAGGCAGAGAGCTCGCCGATGAAGCGCTTCGCATGGATGGCGGTAAGGTCGGAGAGCGCGACGGCACGCAGCATCTCGTCGTGGGAGACCTTGAGGAAGCGTGCATATTCTGCGACAGGCAAGGAGCACGTGATGCCCTGGTTGCCCGAGCCGCAGTTGATTACGACAGGCATGGGACAGCCGCTCATGCGGGCGTCAGATCCTGCAGCTGCCGCAGCGCGTGCACGGCAGGAGATATCGTCGGGACGGGTGAGGAGCAGGGTCTTGCCGATGCGGGCACCCCAGTCGCCCGAGAGGCCTTCGTTCGAGATCTCCTCATTGAGCGTCACCTGGCGCTCGATCATGTCCTTGATATCGGCGATGGGGACCGTATGGGCAAACTCCCAGATGCCTTCAAGCGAGAGGCAGGCAAGGTCGGGCTCTGCTTCTGCGTCCTCTTGCGCAGCACCTTCCTGCACCGTGACGCCGTCGACCGAGACTGCCTTCCCATCACGTGTGAGCTCGACGACATTCGTATGCCTGCCCGAGACGCAGGCCACACCCTCATGGCCTTCTCCTGTCGCGACGACGCGGACATAGAGGTTCGGCACATCCTCTGCCAGGGATACATCGCAGAAGCCGGAGGAGACAAGCTCGCGTGTGCGCTCCTGCTCATCTTCCGTGACGCCTTCGAGCACTTCGAGTGCTGCCTCTGCCTTGCCGCCGACGCAGCCGAGCGTCGCTGCTGCCTCGATGCCACGCTGGTCGCCGGAGTTCGGCACGGTCACGCTCTTCACATTCTTGATGATGTTGCCGGAGCAGGCAACGGAGAGATGCTCAGGTGCCTCGCCCAGGGCGTCTCTCGCGAGTGCTGCCACATAGGCAACGGCAATGGGCTCCGTGCAGCCAAGCGCGCAGACAAGCTCGCGCCTCAGGATAGTGAGATAGCGTTCGGTGTCAGCGCGTTCCATGCCATGCTCCTTGCTCTTGTGAAGTTTGGGGGATACGGTAGCGCACGATAGCTACAGGCTTGTTAAACGAACGCTGCCTTTCGTTCCTTCTCCATGAAATCGAGCGTCGAGGCGCTCACTCTTCCTTGGGCTCTTGCATCTCCTCGTCCTGGCTTGTCGAGAGCAGTGCCTGGACGAGAGCAGCATCTTCCGAGTCGGGCGAGCCAAGCGGAAGTCCGCAGGCTTCGAAGAAGTGGCTGCCGGCAAACTGGCGGGCGCGGAAGGTGTCGTGTGCCCCGTCATCGAGATAGCGGACGCGCGAGAGGCAGTCTGCCGTTGCGCACCAGAGGACGCCGTGCGTCTTTGCGTAGGAGAGATAGGTCGGATCCTTCGACCAGAGCGTCACGCCTGCCATGTGCTCGAGCTCGTATGCCACGGCATATTCCTGCCAGGAAAGGCCATAGATGCGCACGAAGCGGTCAAGCAGCGACGCCATCCTCGTCACGCGCTGGAGCGCCGCCGATGCATCCATGAGGCGGACATCATCAGGAAGCGAGGCGCCCGTCTTTTCCCGCAGGGTCTTGAGCGCGCTCTTTCGCTTCTTGCCGCGGACCATGACAGCAGGGACCGAAAGCTTCATGGATGCGTCAGGGAAGAGCTCGATGGCAGAGTGGGGGACGACCATATCGTCTGCCTGGGAGCTCCTGAAGATGAGGCTGTCATGGGCATGCTGGATGTGGCACTCGACGCCGTTGTGGGCAAAGGCTTCCTGCATGAAGGCAGCACCCTCGTTCACGCGGGTGCGGGCATGGACATCTTCTGCCGCTGGTCCCATATGGAAAAGATAGAGGTCGAAGAGCGCTGCATCATCAGCTGCATCGTCTGCCATCGGATAGAAGACTGTGCGCCTGCAGAAGCGCTCGACTTCCTGCCTTCTCCTCATCGCTCTGTCGTAGAGATCGACCAGCGCTGCCGAGTCGGCAGGGCCTGAGGTCGAGCCCTCCCTGATCTCGACAATGCCGTCGGCGACATAGGGCGGGAAGTCGCCCTCGTCGATGCGGACAAGCACGACGCCGGTCTCTGGATTCTGGGGATTGGCAAGGAAGCGCACCTCGAAGCGCGGTGCCGGCGATACATGGTGGCGGCAGAGCTCGCCTATGATCTGGGAGTAGTCGGCAGAGCCTTTGGGCAAAGGACAGACTTCGCGGGAATCGTCGGCAATGCCGATGATGAGCCATCCGCCATGGGAGTTCGAGAACGAGGCCACGATCTTCGGGATCTTGCGGCGCACTGAAGGGCCGAATGTCTGCTTGAACTCGAGGGCAAAGCCTTCCTCGAGCTCCTGGAGCTGGGCAAGGTCTCCCCATGCCACATCGCTCAGGGCCTTCTCATGCCCCTGCTCGTCACGAAACGGGCTGAACATCCTGGCTCCCTCCTGCATAGACTGTCTGAGGTTCTTGCTCAGGCTTCGTCTGGTCCATCCTCGCGGGCACACCACAGGAAATCGAAGCAGCGCCTGTTCTGCGTCGCCCAGCTTGCCTCGTTGTGCTGCCCTCCCGGAATGCACCAGAGCGAGGTTGCCGCTCCCTCATTGCGAAGGATTGTGGCAAGCTCCTGCGTGGCTGCGGCTTCATCCGAATCTTCGAGGAGATCCTCTCCCCAGATCTTGCCGGACTCTCCCTCTGCCCAGGCGAAGTAGGCCCGTGTATCAGGAGAGATGTCTGAGATGTTGGCAAGAGGCACGAAGAAGCGGTTCATGAAATGGCAGCTCGAAGAGATGCAGCCTGCCTTGCTGAAGACATCGTTGTGGGCAAGGACGCCGTAGACGCTCATGATGCCGCCCATGCTGGATCCTGCGATGGCAGTCGCTTCGCGGTGCGGCCAGGTACGATAGGTCGCATCGACCCAGGGCTTTATGTCGTTCATGATCCACTGGAACGTCTTCTCGCCGATGCCGTGGACATCGAAGTCCATGATCTTCAGGCTCCAGGGACAGTATTCGTCGAGGCGCTCGTTTCCGACATGGCTGCACTCGAGACCGACCACAATCATCGGCTTCTCCCAGCTGCGGAGGAAATCTGCCAGGCCCCAGCTCGTGCCGTAGGTTGCCTCATTGTCAGAGAAGAGGTTCTGCCCGTCGAAGAAATATGTGACGGGATAGCGCTCCTCGTTTCCGTCTGCGTAGTAGTCATCAGGAAGCCAGATGTGGAGCGTCCTTGTGTCTTCGTGCGGCGCATACCACATGTCGTGCTTTTCGATCATGGCAGAAACTCCTCTCAGACCGTATATATCGCTACCTGGAGGGTCGGATTCTCCTCGGCAGCACGCGAGGCAACCTGGGCAAGCGCTGCAAAGAAACGGTGCCGGGCGAGGTCTTCATCCTGGCTGTCCAGGACGATCTCGAGCTCGGCTGGAACTGCCACATCTTCGAGGAGGTCAGAAAGCGCTGCAAAGTTGCGGCCGAACCAGGAGGGGAAGCCGAAGCTCTCAGACAGAAGGTCCCAGACGTCGTCTGGGGCAAGCGTGTCTGCCTCTGAAATCCGGATCTTCATCGGTCTTCCTCAGTAGAGCTGCTCGAAGGTCTCGTAGTGGTCGGGTGTGTAGTAGATGAGGCCGTCGGTCGACCAGACGATGCGCTCAGGCCCCCGCATGCCTCCATCGTAGTCGATATCGCATTCATGCCAGGTCCTGCCCTCGGCGTCTGGCAGCTTTCCGTCGTCGTTGTAGAAGACAGAGCCACCTATGCTCATGCCCGGGCAGACCTCGTCGAGATTTCCTTCCGAGGGAACCCAGCCTGCCCTCTTCGCCTTTGTCTTCGAGATGAAGTTCGGCGGCAGCTCTCCGTACTCGTGGAGGTAGGCACAAACCTCCTCCTTGCTTGTATAGGAAGAGCCATGCTCGACCTGGACCGTGCCTGCTGAAGAGGTGGCCTGAGCATCCTGGGGTGCAGCAGTTGGCGTGCTGCAGGCCCAGGTACCCAGAGCCAGAAGGAGGGCAAGGATGCAGGAGAGCATGGCTCCCAAAAGATGGCGGAAACGTCTCATTGCGCTTCTCAAGCTTGGGAACTAGCAGAGCTTTGCGCCTGCAGGGATCTTGTCATCGAGCATGAGGAGGGAGAGGCACTCAGAGCCATCCTCCTCATGGACGGCAGAAAGCAGCATGCCGCAGGAGTCGAGACCCATCATCTTCCTTGGTGGGATGTTCACGATTGCGACAACGGTCTTGCCGACGAGCTCTTCTGGCTCGTAGTAGGCGTGGATGCCGGAAAGGATCTGCCTCTCGGTGCCGGATCCATCATCGAGCGTGAACCTCAGGAGCTTCTTGCTCTTCTTCACGGCCTCGCAGGCAAGCACCTTGCAGACACGCATATCGGATGCGGCAAATGTATCGAACGAGATCTCCTCGGCAAAGGGCTCGATCGAAGGGGCCTCTGCCGTCTTCTCAGGAGCAGCGTCCTCAGGAGCCGCTTCGGCCTGCACGTTCTCTGCCGTTTCGGTCTTCTCTTCTGTATCCATGCTCAACCTTTCTCTTGCGTTGTGGACGCATCCATTCTATACGAGCCTGCATTCTGTCTGATGATGCCGGAAGGCTCAGGCTCTGGTGCAGGCAATTCTCTTTCAGGCCTTTTTCTGGAGTTCCGTGTGATAGAGAGCCCTCTTTGCTACCATGTTCTGCGGCCGAGAGCGGCCCTCCAAGCAGTCCCAGGTAGAAACCTGCTTGCCAATCCAAAACCGGGAGATATCTCATGCTCAAGAAAACGCTTCAAGATTGCCGCGTCCTGCTCCGTTCCATTCCGAGCCCGACGGTTGCGCTCTTCACGGTCGCTGTCGTTGTAATGAACCTGCTTGCGAACAAGGAGCTCATCTCGCTGCCGTACCTCGCGCTCGACTGCGGCTTCTGCGTGAGCTGGGTGAGCTTCCTCTGCATGGACATGATCTGCAAGCGCTTCGGCGCCAAGGCTTCTGTGACGGTCAGCATCCTGGCGCTCCTCGTGAATCTTGCGGTATCCATCCTGTTCTGGCTCATGAGCCTGACGCCGGGCATGTGGGGTGCCTATTACAGCTACGGTTCGCTCGATGTGAACGCAGCGCTCAATGCGACATTTGCTGGCAGCTGGTATGTGGTCTTCGGCTCGTCCTGCGCTATGGTCTGCTCGTCGATCGCAAACTCGTTCCTGAATGTCAGCATCGGCAGGAAGCTCAGGAAGAACAACTTCGCGAGCTTCGCTATCCGTTCCTATGTCAGCACCCTGATCGGCCAGTTCGTGGACAACTTCGTCTTTGCCGCTATCGTGAGCCACAACTTCTTCGGGTGGACCTGGACACAGGTCATTGCCTGCTCGCTCACCGGTGCCGTGATGGAGCTCCTCTGCGAGGTGTTCCTCTCGCCTGTAGGCTTCCGTGTCGTAAAGGGCTGGGAACGTGACGGTGTGGGAGAAGAGTATCTTGCGCTCCATCCCGAAGCGCGCCAGACGCCGGAGGCCCAGCATGCCTGAGAGAAGGAGCCTCCCCCTCGATCATGGTGGACGCTCGCTCAAGGTGCTGATCACCGGCACCTCCTCGGGCATCGGGCGGGCAGCAGCCGAGCTCTTCCTCGAGCGGGGACATGAGGTCTGGGGCCTCGATATCGCTCCTGCCACGATCGAGCATCCCTGCTACACGCATCTCATCGCAGATGTCAGAAGACGCGATCTTCTGCCCAAGGACCTTGCCCCCAATGTGATCGTGAGCAATGCCGGCGTGCAGGCGAGCGAAGATGATATCGACGTGAACCTCAAGGGCACGCTCAATGTCTGCGAGACCTATGCCTTCAAGGACAGGAAGGCAGCACCGCAGCTTGAGGCGATCGTGCTGGTCGGCTCCTCGAGCGGACACACGGGTGCCGAGTTTCCTGCCTATGCTGCCTCGAAGGGCGGCGTCCTTGCCTATGCAAAGAACCTGGCGCAGCGGGTGGCGCCCCAGGCCACCTGCAACAGCATCGACCCGGGAGGAGTGCTGACCGATCTCAATCTCCCTGTGATGGAAGACGAGACGCTGTGGTCGCGCATCATGGAGCTCACGCCCCTGAAGCGCTGGGCAACCCCTCAAGAGATAGCGGAATGGATCTACTTCGTCGCAGTCACGAACCGGTTCATGACAGGACAGAACCTCCTGATCGACGGGGGAGAGGCGGGATCTTTCGACTTCGTCTGGCCGGATACCGACTTCTAGGAAATGAGGGAGCTGCACCTTGGTGCGGCTCCCTCAGTACTTGTCTGACGTCTGAATGTGTCCGTTTCCGACGTGTCCCTGTTGCCGGCAGACATGTTGCAGAAAAGCGACGTTCTTTCTGTTTTCGGCGGCATGGAGGTACATGCGGGTATCATCCAGAACGCTGCTGTGGCGTAGGGAGAGGGGCGGAGCATGAGCATAGAAGGACATCTGAGCCATGAGGAATATGTGCGCTTTGCACGCCTTCCGGACAAGGAGCTTGCCCGCCAGTGCCATGCTGAGGCGTTCCATGCCACGGGCCCCGGCGGTCAGGGCGTGAACACGGCAGACTCTGCCGTGCGCATGATCCATGTCCCGACCGGCATCACAGTCGTGAGCCGCGAGTCGAGAAGCCAGCTCCAGAACAGGGAGCGCTGTCTCGAGAAGATACATGAGGAGCTCGTCCGTCGTGCGCGCAGGCCGAAGAAGCGCAAGAAGACCAAGCCGACAAAGGCTTCGATTGCACGCAGGCTCGATGCAAAGGCACGCCGAAGCCAGGTCAAGAAGCTCCGGCGCAGGGCTGACTTCGACTGATTCCCAGAACCCAGGCAGAAAGGCTGAGACAATATGTCTTCAGAAGATATGGAAGCACTCGGACCCAAGAGCCATGCAGCTCTCGAGCTTGCGATGGCAGAATACGACAAGGGCGATTCCAAGCGCATCCATCATTTCGTGAAGGTCCGTACGTTCGCACGCGATATCGCAGAGGCGGAAGGTGTGGACGAGAGGACCCGCTACATCGTCGAGGCTGCTGCTATCGTGCATGATGCCGGCATCCATGAGTCGGAGCGGGTCTATGGAAATGCGGGCGGCAAGCACCAGGAGGAGCTGGGGCCTGGCGTAGCACGACCGCTTCTCGAGAAGGCAGAATATGCACCTGAGGCCATTGAGCGCATCTGCTGGCTCATCGCCCATCACCATACGTATGCGAATATCGAAGGTGCGGACTACCAGATCCTCGTCGAGGCAGACTTCCTCGTGAACATCTACGAGGATGCACCAGACAATGCAGAAGCGAGAAGGCATGCAGCCGAGCAGGCGAAGCGCCATATCTTCAGGACGCAGACAGGCACGAAGCTCCTGGAGCTCCTCTATCTGAGCTAGAGCCCAGGATCTGACAGGCAACGGGGCTTGGCTATAATCGTGCCCTGAGGCTTTGGATCTGTGTCCTGCACGCGTCGAGGGGAGCATCTGTGGCAGATACGGTCTCTCCTGAAGTGCGGAGCAAGATCATGTCCAAGATCCATGGGAAGGATACGAAGCCAGAGGTCCTGCTCAGGAAGGAGCTCTGGCACAGGGGCTATCGCTACCGCAAGAACTTCCGGAAGCTTCCTGGCTCGCCTGATATCGTTATGACGAAATACCGGCTCTGCATCTTCGTGGACTCGGAGTTCTTCCACGGGAAGGGATTCTACGGAGGGCTTGAGAGCAAGAAGTACGAGAGCCTTGAGGAGCAGCTCAAGCACTCGAACCATCCAGATTACTGGCTGCCGAAGATCAAGCGCAACATGGAGCGCGACCAGGAAGTGGATGCCGAGTTCACGGAAAGCGGCTGGCATATCATCCACTTCTGGAGCAAGGACGTAATGAAGCACACCGACGAGTGCATACGTACCGTTGAAGAGACGCTTGCCACACTCACGCTCGGCGAAGTTGCACACGCAGATGCTGAAGATGCGGCGCAGGACGTCTCTGAAGTCGAGTGCACTGCTGAAGAGCCTTCAGAGCTGGCAGCTGCCTCTCAGGCAGAAGCTTTGCTCGAAGATACAGAAGATCCTCTGGAAGAGGGCTAGTCCTCGTCCTCCGCTTCGGCTGCTGCCTCTTCCGCCTCTGCAGCTGCCTTCTCCTCGCGGTACCCATCGACCACCTTGCGTGCCTGCTGGGAGAGCCAGGCCTCCTCTTCTGGCTTCGTGTCGATCTTGCCCTCGGCATTCTTCCGCTTCGAGCTCTGCCAGATGGCAATGATGACGCCGAGGACGATGACTGCGATGCCTGCACCCATGATGGTTCCTTTCCTATGCATGCAATGCTGACCACTGTAGCACGAGGCTCTGGCAAGGTATCTCTGAGCTCTCCCAATGGCCAGCCCATTCCCGATATTGCGCAGCCTGCCTCTTGCCTTCTGCCATCGCATGGAAAGTGTCAGAACGTGTCATCTGAGCACCTGGACAGGGAGCTTCCAGCGAAAAGAGATGCCAGACGGCGGAATCAGATGCAGAAGGTTCCGATGCATCGCACATACTGGAGGTGGTGGAGATGCACATGCTTCGACATGCGCCAGTCAGAAGGGAAGGCGTGCTATGGGATTTCCTGAAGGGTTCCTCTGGGGCGGAGCGACCGCAGCAAACCAGTGCGAGGGTGGCTGGAACGAGGGAGGACGCGGCCTTGCGAACGTCGATGTGGCGCCGGCAGGCCCCGACCGTTTCAAGGTCGTTTCCGGAGAGATGAAGATGTATGGCTTCGATGCCGATCACTACTATCCGGCACAGACCGGCATCGACATGTACCACACGTACCGCGACGATATCGCCCTCTTCGCCGAGATGGGCTTCAAGACGTACCGCTGCTCAATTGCCTGGTCGAGGATCTTCCCTGAGGGGGATGAAAACCAGCCGAACGAGGAAGGCCTTGCGTTCTATGAGGATCTCTTCCGCTACTGCCAGGAGCATGGCATAGAGCCGCTCGTGACAATCACGCACTTCGACTGCCCGATGCATCTGATCGAGGCCTATGGTGGCTGGAGATCACGCAAGCTCATCGGCTTCTACAAGAATCTCGTGACGGCGCTCTTCACGCGCTACAAGGGCCTTGTGCACTACTGGCTCACGTTCAACGAGATCAACATGATCTTCCACCTGCCCTGGATGGGTGCAGGCATCGTCTTCGAGGAAGGGGAAGACAAGGAAGCGGTCGAGTGGAAGGCCGTGCACCACGAGCTTGTCGCCTCTGCCTGGGCGACGAAGATCGCCCACGAGATCGACCCCAGGAACAAGGTCGGCTGCATGCTGGCGGCTGGTGCCTACTATCCTTATAGCTGCCGTCCGGAGGATGTGCGTGCAGCCCAGCTCGATACGCAGCATGAGCTTTCCCTCATCGATGTGCAGGCGCGTGGCGCCTATCCTGCATGGGTGAAGCTCATGCTCGAGCGCAAGGGCATCGACCTCGGCATGACCCCTGAAGACAAGAAGATCCTCGCCGAGAACACGGTCGATTTCGTGAGCTTCTCCTACTATTCGACCCGCTGCTCGGCAGCTCCTACGACCGATGCACCGCGCACGCAGGGCAATGCCTTTGCTGGCGCCATGAATCCCTACCTCGAGAAGTCGCAGTGGGGCTGGGCCATCGATCCTCTGGGCTTCCGCATCACGATGAACGAGCTCTATGACCGCTACCAGAAGCCGCTCTTCGTCGTCGAGAATGGCCTCGGCGCCAAGGATACGCTCGTGCCGGATGGCAAGGGCTCCTATACGGTCGAGGATGATTATCGCATCGACTACCTGAGGAAGCACATCGCTGCGCTGCGCGACACGATCACGGAAGACGGTGTCGAGGTCTGGGGCTACACGACCTGGGGACCGATCGATCTTGTGAGTGCCGGCACAGGCCAGATGTCGAAGCGCTATGGCTTCATCTATGTGGACAGAGACGACGAAGGGAACGGCACCCTCAAGCGCTACCGCAAGAAGAGCTTCTACTGGTACAAGCACGTTATCGCCACGAACGGTGCAGATCTCGACTAGAAGACAAGGAGCAGCAATGGTCGAGACCAAGATCGTCTTTCTGGATGTCGACGGCACGATAACCGACTACGAGAACAGGATTCCCGCATCGGCGAAGCGTGCCATCAGGGCAGCCCGCGAAAAGGGCAACCGCGTCTATATGTGCACGGGCCGCTCGAAGGCAGAGAATCCTCCCGAGCTCACCGAGATCGGCTTCGATGGGATGATCGGCGGCAATGGCGCCTACATCGAAGATGCAGGCGAGGTCGTGATGCACCAGCTCATCACGCTCGACCAGTGCCGCCATATCGTCTCATGGCTCGAGGGGAGAGGTCTCGAGTTCTACCTCGAGACGAACAACGGCCTCTTCGCGAGCAGGAACTTCCGTGAGGCAGCCCGTCCGGTCCTTCGCCTCTATGCTGGCAGGAAGGGCATGGCCGGTGCAGATGAGCTCGAGACCGACGATGCAATGCACGGGCTGGTGTATGGGGGAGAGCTCGTCCGCGACGACGTGAACAAGGTCTCCTTCATCCTCTCGAGCTACCAGGACCATCTGGATTCTGTTGAGGAGTTCCCTGACCTCAAGGCAGGCACCTGGGGAGGGGCGGGCGAGACAGCGCTCTTTGGCGACCTCGGCGTCAAGGACATCACGAAGGCCCATGCGATGCAGGTGCTCCTCGACCATCTCGGTGCATCCAAAGACGATGCCATTGCCTTCGGCGATGCGAAGGTCGATATCCCGATGTTCGAGTTCGCCGGCACAAGCGTCTGCATGGGAAATGGCGGACCTGAAGCGAAGGCAGCAGCCGACTTCGTGACTGACGGTGTGAACGAAGACGGGCTCTGGAACGCGTTTGTGCATCTCGGCCTCGTATAAGGAAGCAGTGCGAACAGCTGCATGACTGCAGGAAAACCGCTTTCGGTAAGGCGGCTTTCCCGATGCTTGGGTCTCGCGGAAATCATGCTTTGCGCGTGGCTGGCGTTTCCTGTGGCATGCATCTTCGGCTGCAAGCGCTGTGCCCGGGCTGCGATGAGGCACGCCGCTGCCCGGACCGGGGCCTGCGTGTCCAGCGCTGTGCCATCGCGGCATCTGCCTGGCAGAAGAGCATCCCGAAAGCCATGGAAGCGCAAAGACATGGGGGGCCAGCAGCTGCCGGCCTCTTGGGCGGGATATCCATCCGTCTGGGTCCCTCGAGCTGTACGTCGCGGAGAAATTTGCTCTTGGCGCGAGTATCTGGTAGGATATGGTGCAACATCTGTACGAAGCGGGAGAGCGGGGTTGTGGCCCTTCCGGGAGTGAGGAGGAAGCCGATGAGGATACTCGTTATCAATGGAAGCCCGCGGGAGCAGGGCAATACGCGCAAGCTCGCAGAAGCCTTTGCGCACGGAGCCGAAGAGGTCGGCAACGAGATCCTGTTCGTGAATGTCGCGAAGAAGCATATCGCGGGCTGCCAGGGCTGCCAGTACTGCTGCTCGCATGAGGGCAAGTGCGTCCAGCGTGACGATATGCAGCCAATACTCAAGGCGCTCGATACCGTCGATATGGTGGTCTTTGCATCTCCGATCTACTGGTTCGATATCACGTCGCAGCTGAAGGCTGTAATCGACCGCTTCTATGCAAAGGGCATGAATGGCTTTGCATTCAACCGGGTGGCGCTTCTGCTCGATGCACATTCCGACCATGTCTTCGATGCAGCCGTGAGCCAGTACCACCAGATGTGCAACTATCTGAACTGGAAGAACATGGGCATCATCACGGCACCGAATCTCGAGAAGCTGGGCGGTATCGCGCAGAGCCCGGCTCTGAAGGATGCCTATGAGCTCGGCAAGTCGCTGAGGTAGAAGAGATCCGAGAGAACATGAAGCAGGGCAGCCGGATGGCTGCCCTGCTTCTTTGTGCTGCTCTCTGCTGCTACTCGCTGCGTACGCTCGCGACGTCCATGAGGCAGAAGCGCTCCTTCTGCGTGGCATCGGGATAGCGCGTGCGGTCGACGGGAGACAGGAACATCTCCTGAGGGCGGATCCAGAGGGCCCCATCGCCGTAGAGCTTGCGGTAGATCACGTACTGCTTGCCGTCTTCGGAGCCTGTCGCTGTTTCCTCGACGAGATAGTAGTCGCCCTTGAAATGGCGGTAGATGCCGCCGGCCTTGAGTTCCTGCTGGGGAGCCGGCACGGCACGCTCGGAAAGCTCTTCGGGGAAGGAGGACGCTTCCTCGGCTGGTGCAGTTTCGGGTGCTGCCTGATCGTCCCGAGACGCAGACGCATCTTCCTCGAGCGTGGCAGCTGCCCTCTTCTCGGCTTCCTTCTCCATCTCTTTGAGCTCGTCTTCGATGATCTTCTCTACCTTCTTGCGGCATTTGCCGCATTTTGAGCCGGCGCCTGTCGCACGCTTCACGTCCTTGAAGGTCGTGGCTCCCTCATGCACGGCTTCCCGGATCTCGTCCTTCGTGACATGCTTGCAGCTGCAGACCTCTTTGCTCTTTCCCATGGCAGCTCCTTGTCTGCTGGATTGTTCGGTCACTCCAGTCTGGCAGGAGCAGGGCGGCGGAGAAAGCTTTGGCATCCTCACGTGACAGAGCGGGCGTCTGAACGGGGCAGAAGATGCGCCGTCAGCGCTTCCTTTTCTGCTCCTCTGCCTTCTCGAGGGCATGGCGGAGGCGCTCGGCGCTTGCTTCGCGGTGCTCCTCCGTATAGGTGCGTATGTTTCTGAGTGCCCGCTTCTGCATCGAGGAGAGCTCTTGAGCCGTATGCTTTGCGGCAGCCTCCAGGTCATGCTCGAGAGGACGCCTGCCGGAGGCAAGATCGTCGACAGCCGTCTCCATCACGGCGTCGAAGTCGTCACGTCCCCGCTCGACACGCTTCGTGAGGTCGGTGAGGGCAGAGAGGGTGAGTGCCAGGTCTGCCGACATGAGGCCTGCTGTGGCAAGGGCAATGAGCTCCCAAGCATACTGGGGTAGGGAGGGTGCCGAGGCGGAGACGAAAGGAAAGACGAAGCAATAGAGAAGGCAGCCTACGGCACCGAAGCAGAGCGCGAAGGGGAGGCAGATTCTGCCGTTGAGATTCAAGGGAATGTTGCTGTAGTCCCACCAGCGGGCATGGAAGAACTTCTCCAGGACCCAGGATGTCGAGTACTCGAGGACGGCGCTTCCTGCTGCCGAGGCCAGAAAGACCTGCCACCACACCGTATCCTGAGATCCTTTCGGCAGGACTGACGCCGCTATGATCACGAAGGAAGCGCCGAACCCATAGATTGGGCAGACCGGTCCGAAGAGGAAGCCCCGGTTGTCCCACTTCCTGTTCTTGATGGCGCAATAGGTACATTCATAGACCCAGCCCAGGACGCTGAAGAGTCCGAACCAGGAGACGATCTGGCAGATATCCATGGTCCCTCCGTGCTCGTGTGGATGCCGTCATTCTCCCATAGAAGGCGTGAAAACAAAAAGAGGGGCAGCGCCCTGAGACGCTGTCCCTCCGTGCAGCCCCATGCGTGAGGCTACTGGATCTCGACCTTGGTCGCATTCGTCTTCTGCTCTGCGATCTTGGGGACGTTGACGGTGAGCACGCCGTCTGCAAGCTTGGCCGTGATGCCCTCGTTGGCGGCATCCTTCAGATACACGCCACGGCTTGCCTGCCACTCCGAGGTCTCCTTCTGCAGGTAGTTCTTGCCCTTGTCCTCGTCGGACTCCCTGTGGTCCACGGAGATGGAGAGCCTGCCCTCGTTGAGCTCGACGTCGACCTCATCCTTCGAGACGCCCGGAAGATGGGCCGTCACCGCGTAGTGGTCGCCTGCATCCTCGACGTCCATCGGGAATGCGTCGGACGCATCCACCGAGAGCACAGGCGCGAAGAAGTCATCGATCGCGCCGAACGGCCATGCCCTGCGGAGAGCCTTCTCGTAGTCGCTATAGGGAACCATTCCTGCCATCGTTACCACTCCTTCAAGTGTTCCGGAGGCCCTTCTGGACCTCCTCGGGTTTCGCTTATATATATTGCCGGCTGAGATAGTTTTATACACTAGAAAGAAGAAAATTTTAGTCAATAAGACTTAGATAACGTGAAAGCAGAGAGACAGATAGAAACAGGCAGCTGGTGCTGGCAGTGCTGCAGACACTGCGGACAGGGCGCTTTCCGGGTACAAGGAAGATATGGGCCTTCCGTGGTGCGGCAAGGTCCCATGATACGGTTTATCACCACATGCGTGAGGCGTGCATCGATCCTTTGGCCCTGTGCCCCAACTTCTGGGAGGTGCTTCCTATGAGCGACGGCTCTTCTCCATCCGGAAAACGAACTGAACTGAGAATGGGATGCCCGCACATCGGGGAGCGGGGCATCGCTGCAGGGCTCCTCTGGAGCTGATGCAGCCCGGAAGATGAGCATGCTTGCTTCCGGCTGGTCCCCGGGATTGGCGGACCATATATGTTCACCATCAAGAATCTGAAGCATCTGTCCTCCAAGCGTGCCTCCAAGGCAGAGGCCTATCCCGTCTCCTGGGTGCGCCAGATTGCCGCTTCTGGCACCGAGGAGCTCTTCGAGGAATTCAACACACGGCCAGGAGGGCTCGAGCCTGATGAGGTCGAGCTGGCGCGCGCCTCATATGGCGCAAACGAGCTCAGCCACAAGAAGCGCGACCCAGAGTGGCTCCGCTTCCTCAAGGCCTTTGCCGATCCCTTCACCGGTGTGCTCGCACTTCTTGCGCTCGTGACCCTTGCGGGAGATGTGCTCTTTGCCGCGCCTGAAGACAGGAATCCGCTGTCCCTCCTCATCATCTGCGGCATGATCTTGGTCTCCGGCATCCTGCGCTTTGTCCAGGAGGGCAAGAGCAGCGTGGCGGCAGATGCCCTGGCAAGCTCCATCGAGACGTTCTGCTCGGTCGAGCGGGCAGGGGAGGGCGTCATCGCGCTGCCGCTCTCCGAGATTGTCGCAGGAGATATCGTGCATCTTCAGGCAGGAGACATCGTGCCGGCAGATGCCTGCCTGATATCTGCCCGCGATCTCTTTGTCGGCATGTCCTCGCTCACGGGCGAGAGCCTCCCTGTGGAGCGTGTGGCTGGACCTGCTGCGGCAGATGAGACGGTGCCCGTGGCCGATCTTTCCGATATCGTCTTCATGGGCTCCTCCGTCGTTTCCGGAAGCGGCAAGGCGGTCGTCTTCGCGACGGGCTCCCATACGCTGATCGGAAGCATGGCAAGAGGACTCGACGAGGGGCGCACGAAGACGGCCTACGACGAGGGCATCGCCGACACGAGCAGGCTGCTTCTGCGCTTCATGCTTGTTATGGCGCCTCTGGTCTTTGCTATCTGCGGCCTTACGAAGGGCGACTGGCTCCAGGCGCTCCTGTTTGCGCTCTCCGTGGCGGTGGGCCTTACGCCTGAGATGCTGCCGATGATCGTCACGACCTGCCTTGCAAAGGGCGCACGCGACCTGGCCGAGCATGAGGTCATCGTGAAGAGGCTCGATGCGGTGCAGAACCTCGGTGCGGTCGATGTGCTCTGTACAGACAAGACCGGCACGCTTACGGAAGACCATGTGATCCTCGAGCGCCATCTCGATCTGGATGGCAAGGAGGATGCACGGGTCCTAGGCTATGCCTACCTCAACAGCTTCTTCGGCACCGGCGTCAAGAACCTGATGGATTCTGCCATCATCGAGCGTGCGGCGCTCGAGACGAAGCGCACAGGCGCTCTCGATGCGGACAGGCTCGCGGATGCCTGGCAGCATGCAGACGAGCTGCCCTTCGACTTCAGCCGCAGGCGTGTCTCGGTCATCGTACGTGCAGATGATGGCACGCTCCTTATGGTCGAGAAGGGGGCTGTCGAGGAAGTGCTCGCGACCTGCACGGAAGCTGAGCTCGGAGGCGTGGCTACGCCGCTGACTCCTGAGGTGCGCAGCCTCATCGAGCGCAAGGTGGCAGATCTGGGGCGGCGCGGCATGCGTGTCCTTGCTGTGGCAGTGAAGGTGTGCACAGGGCACGTGGGTGCCTTCACGGCAGAAGACGAGTGCGACATGAAGCTTGTCGGCTATCTTGCCTTCCTGGATCCTCCCAAGAGGAGCGCCGCTTCTGCCATCGAGGCACTCACCGTACACGGCGTGGCAACCAAGGTGCTTACCGGCGATGCTCTGGGTGTCGCCGTGACCGTGGCGCAGACAATCGGCATCCCCACCGACCATGTGCTCGAAGGGGCGAAGATCCAGACGCTTTCGGACGAAGAGCTCGAGCGCCGCGCAGAGGAGACGACAATCTTTGCAAAGCTCACGCCTGACCAGAAGGTGCGTGTCGTCTCGGCGCTGAGGCGTGCGGGCCATGTCGTTGCCTTCATGGGCGACGGCGTGAACGATGCCGGTGCGATGCGGGCAAGCGACTGCGGCATCTCGGTCGACACGGCAGCCGATGTCTCGAAGGAGGCAGCAGACATCATCCTCACGAAGAAGGATCTTGCCGTGCTCGAAGAGGGCATCGTGAGCGGCAGGCGCACGTCTGTCAACATGAACAAGTATGTGAAGATGTGTGCGAGCTCGAACTTCGGCAACATCTTCTCCGTGCTCGTGGCAAGCATCTGCCTGCCCTTCCTGCCCATGACCGCCGTGCAGCTCCTGCTTCTCAACTTCATCAATGACTGCGCATCCTGCGCCCTGCCGTGGGACCGCGTGGACGAGGAAGCGCTGGCACGGCCTGTGAAGTGGCAGTCGGGCGCCGTCTCGGGCTTCATGCGTCTCTTCGGCCCCGTGAGCTCTGCCTTCGATATCCTGACCTTTGTGGCCCTCTTCTTCTGGATCTGTCCTGCTGTGGCAGGAGGGAGCTGGGAGGCATTGGCTGGAGATGCTGCTGCCCGTCTGCTCTTTGCCGGGACATTCCAGGCGGCATGGTTTGCGGAGTCGATGGTCACGCAGATGCTCTTCGTCCATCTGGCAAGGACGGAGAAGAAGCCTTTCGTGGAGTCGCGTGCAGACGTGCGCCTTGCAGGTCTCAGCGCAGGTGCCGCTCTTCTGTCGCTCCTGATTCCCGAGACTGCCATCGGTGCCTCTCTGGGCTTTGCAGCGCTTCCGGCAAGCTTCATTGCGCTCCTGCCGGCACTGGCGCTCGGCTATGCGGTCTCAGTGCTGCTGCAGCGCAGGCGCTACATCGCCCGCTTCGGCAGGCTCATCTGAATGTCTGGTGCTCCGGGGGATGTCCTCCGGAGCACTCAGCGTCTAGCTGAGGCCGGGATAGCCGCACTGCCGAAGCGCTTCGAAGAGCACGATGGCGCAGGCATTCGAGAGATTGAGCGACGTCACGACCGAGGCTCTCGGGTCGACGAAGTTGCCGCAGGCGTCGCGCTCGAGTTCGGGGTGGAGGGCGTCGAAGCGCTCATGCCAGCTCTCGGCATTTGCAAGCACCATATCGGTCTTCATCGGGATGCGTTCAGCCAGGGCAGGATGGGCTGAGATGAGCTCGCGGGAAAGGCCTGCGCTCTCCTTTCCGAAGACGAGATAGTCGCCGTCGTGGTAGATGCTCTCGCCGATGCTTCTCTTTCCTGCCTTCGTGAGCAGATGCACGTGGATATCGGAGGCCGCCTCCGAGCTCTCTTCCGTATTGCGGACAAGGGCAGCCCGCACTGCAGGATTTGCCTCGACGAAGCTTTTCCAGCCGGGGTAGGTCACGACATCGAGGCTCTGCCAGTAGGCGAGGCCTGCACGCTTCAGGGCATGCGCATCGAGGGAGAAGCCGAGAGGGCCGACCAGGTGGAGACGGGCGCCAGCAAGGACGCAGGTACGGCCTATGTTTCCGGTATTGGCAGGAATCTCGGGCTCGACGAGCACGACATTGAACACGATGCATCCCTTCTCTTGTGAGCTGGAGGAGCTCCCAGTATAGACTGAAGGGGACAAGCACCGAAACGAAGGAGGTCTCCGTGCTCTTTCTCATATCTCCCGCCAAGCAGATGCAGCGAGACGACGGATTCTCGCTCAGGCTCCAGGAGCCGCGCTTCCTGGCCGAGGCAGAGGAGCTTGCCGGCGCTCTCTGCTCTCTGGGAAAGCAGGGCGCCCAGAAGGTGTGGCGCACGAGCGACACGCTTACGGAGCGTGCTTGGGAGATCACGGAGCACCTGCCGGAAGAGCTTGCTGACGGCGTGCGCACCCCTGCTGTCATGGCATATGTCGGCATCCAGTACCGGCATCTGGCGCCTTCTGTCATGACAGAGAAGGAGCTCCTGTGGCTCGACCGGCATCTCCGGATTCTCTCGGGGCTCTATGGGGTGGTGGCACCGAATGACGGAATCGTCCCGTACAGGCTCGAGATGGGATCGAAGCTCGCCGTGGGCGGAGGCAAGGATCTCTACAGCTTCTGGGGAGGAAAGATCGCAGCATCTCTTGCAGAGGAGCGAGGAGGGGAGACCTTCGTGCTGTGCGCCTCGCATGAGTATGCGCGCGCCGTGCTCCCGCATGTGCCGGAGGGCGTGGCTGTCCTCTCGTGCGAGTTCATGGCACCACGGAAGCGGGATGGCAAGCTCGCCGAGGCAGCGCCTGAGGTCAAGGCAGCGCGGGGCTGCTTCGTGCGCTGGTGTGCCGAAGAAGGCATAGAGGATGCGTCAGAGCTCGTGCACTTTGCCGAGCGTGGCTACCGCTTCGCGCCTACGCTGTCTCTCGGAGGGCATCTCGTCTTTGTCCGGGCGGCCTCGTACTCTCAATAGTCCATATCCGCGTCGAGGTCCTGCTTGCCGATGCCGGAAAGCGATGCTGATGCTGCGGTCCCGAGAGGTTCGGGCGCTCGAGGCAGCCCTTCGAGTGCGGCGTCGATCTCTTCGCGCGAGAGGCCGGCCAGGGTGTGCCCTGCCCCATGGGACGTCCTGGGGCATCCTGCCTGTGCCGTCTTCTCTCTCCTCATCGCTTCCGCCTTTCTTGCAGCGAGCATCTGCTACAGGATGTGATGGTGCGGCTCGAGGTTCTCGAACGTGCAGAACGAGGAGAAGCCGAGCGAGCGTGCCATGTCCTCGGCGACCTTCAGATAGGCGCCGAGCTGGCCCTGGCGGATGCAGCCCGATCCGAACGTGAGGATCGTGCCGCCGAGGTCGCGGTAGAGCGTGAGGATGTCTCTTGACGGCATGGGCGCCTTCTCGCCGTGGCACAGGGCTGAAGTGTTTATCTCGAGTCCATGGCCGCCCTCGATCGTCTTCTCGAGGATGGCAGCCACGATATCCTCTGTGCTCTCGAACGGAAGCGGGCCTTCGCCTGAGTAGTCGTGATAACGGATGAGGTCGAGGTGCGCAAGCACGGACCAGGAATCGAAATGCTCGATGCAGCCGAGCACGGCCTCATAGTAGCCGCGCGTGAATTCGAGCTGCGTCTTGCCTTCCTGATACTCGTTCGTCCAGAACTCGAGGTTGCCGATCTCATGCACGGAGAGAAGGACCATATCGAGGTGGTCCTGCCACTCGCCGAAGAGCTTCTCATAGGCAGGGATGGTCTCTTTCTGGATGCCGAACTCGAGGCCACGACCGCACCAGAGCACCTTGCCATAGCGCTCGCGCATCTCTTCGAGCTCTGCGAAGTAGGCAGGATAGGCACAGTTCGTGAGGGGGCGTCCGTTCTCGAAGCGGGCACCTTCTGGGTGGTCCCAGTCAGGCTTCACGCCGTAGTCGACCCGCTCTGTGAAGCATATGCCATCGAGGTTGAGCCTGATTGCATCGATCGTGGCCTGCTCCATCGGATAGTCGGACTCGGGAGAGTAGCTGGAGTGGACGTGGCAGTCGTGGAGCATGGAGGCCCCTTTCGGTCTGGGAAAGCTGCTTCATGAAGCATGGCGCAGGAAGAGGGACAGTTTTCTGAGGATTCTCTGAAGGGAGCTGTCGATTCCGTGAAGTGCCTATAGAGAGAAGCTGGAAAGTGGCTGCAGGTTTTCTGGAGGCATGAGGGGCCTCCCCGAATGGGGTACGACCTCAATCTATGGAACTCAAGAAGGAGGATCATGCATCTTTTCAAGAAGAATGGGAAAGACCCGAAGACATCTCGCACGAAGGGCTGGCGTCCTCTGGTCCTGGCAGCGCTTGCCGGTGCAGTCCTTGCTATCGTGCTTGTGGCAGCGTTCTCGAATTTCCAGACAGCGCAGCCGTCATCCACCGCCTCGACGACAATCAAGAATTCGCTCTCGGACATCTCGGAGCTCTCCACGGAAGAGTACAGCTTCGCGAATGTCGGCAAGTATACCGAAGACGACCTCAAGGTCCTCGGCATCTCGATTCCATTCACGGGCAGCTCCTTTGTCGCAACCTACGAAGGCACCGTGAAGGCAGGCATCTCTGATATCGAGGCAGCCGATGTCGCGGTCGACGACAGCACGAAGACCGTGACCGTGACGCTTCCGGATGTCGAGATCCTGAGCTGCTCAATCGATCCCTCGACGATCGAGGCCTACGACCAGACGTTCAATCCGATCAACCAGATCCAGGTCTCGGATGTCTCGAGCTTCCTCTCGTCTGAAGAGGACAAGGAGGAAGAGGAGGCCAAGACGAACGGCACGCTCGACAAGGCACGTACGCATGCAGAGAAGATTGTGAAATCTGTCGTCTCCTCGATCCTTTCGGGCACAAGCCGCGACGGCTATGCGGTCAAGGTGTCCTGGACCACGTCCGGAACCGATACGTCAGCGGATGCTGCATAAGGAGGCCTTGGAGGCATGATGCTTGAGGAGCAGGGTGCGCCACGCCGCCTCTTTCTGGCGCTGCGCTTCACAGATGCGGAAAGAGACGAGCTTGAAGGAATAGCCTGTGCCGCTACTGCAAGGATGAGGCGCGGCACGCCTGCACTCAGAGAGAACCTCCATCTGACGCTTGCCTTCCTCGGCATGTGTGATGCCAGGACCGAGGAGGCGGCAAGGCTTGCAGGGGCGGCAGCTGCAGAGGCAGCGGGACCAGTTTCAGAGACTCTCGGAGACCTTGGGTCCTTCTCGCACCGGCGATCTTCTGTGATATGGCGAGGAGTGGCTGAGGAGTCGGGGCTTCGGGAACTGCAGGCCAGAACCGCTGCAGAGCTCAAGGAGCAGGACGTTCCCTTCGACGACAGGTCGTTTGTGCCCCACGTGACGCTTGTGCGCGGAGCGGCAGCGCAGCAAGGCGAGGATATCGATAAGATTCTTGCAGACCTGTCGGGGAAGCTCCATCCTCTCTCTGCACACCATGCAGAGGTCGCGCTCATGTGGAGCCACCATCCGGAGGGGGCGCCTTTGATCTATACGCCGGTTGCCCGCTTTCCTCTGCTTGCGTAGGTTTTCTGGACGCAGGGTCCGTATGCGGGCAAGGGTCTAGGATATGAGGGGGCGCAATGGTTCCTATGCCTGCGCTCTGGTCTGCCTGCCCGGCAGACGAAACGAGGAGGAATGACTCATGATTTGCCCTCACTGCGGATCCGTGATACCGGACAACAGTGCGTTCTGTGCGCAGTGCGGAGCACGCCTTGCTGAGCCTCAGCAGGATGGCGCTCCTGCAGCTGAGCCGGCCAAGGCACAGGCTCCAGGTACCGAGGCAAATACGCGCGCAGCAGAGATTGCAGGGAGCGTGCCTCCTGTCGATGCTCCTGCCGGTACGGCAGAGCCTGCCGCTGGTGCAGGAGAGACCCAGCTCATGCCTGAGGGGGCAGCTGGCGCATCTTCTTCACCCAGCCCAGAGCAGGTGCCCGAGATAGACAAGACCATGGTGCGCCCCGGTGCGTTTGCTGCGCACAGAGACTCTGCCGCAGCCGAAAAGGAGCTGGCCCAGCTTCCCCGCATCGACGAGCCTCCTGCTGACATGCCTCCTGCCATCCCTATCGAGGGAACGCCTGTCGCAGAGCCGGAACCGGACATCTCCGATTTCCTGCCGAAGCAGCCTGCGGTGTCTGAGGTCCCCGAAGCTTCCGATGTGCCGGAGGTTCCTGGTGTACCCGAGGTGCCGGCAGCGCCGGAGCGTACCGAGCAGAGGATGCCTGAGCCGGAGCGCATCGTGCAGAGGAATGCTCCTGCAGCGGCGCATCCTGAGCCGTTCCAGACAATCTCTCCATCTGCTGGTGCAACGCCGCTTCTCAAGGTGCCCGTGAATTCGCATGACACGTCCGACTACCGCAACAGCGTGAAGCGCCGCCGCCATGCCCGTGCCGAAGCCCAGCAGTCGCATCCGTTCGCGCAGACGGTCTCCCGCTCCGTGTATGAATCCCGCATGCAGGATGAGAGCTACACGGAGGCAGTGAGCGAGGTCTCCGGCGCAGCGTCTCAGCGCAGCTCTTCGGCCTTCAGGCCGGAGGAGGGGCAGAGCTTGGAAGAGCATGCCCGCCGTGCGGAGAGCGCGCTTTCGGGTGGCGTCTATGTCGCAGAGCGCCGCCGCTCCAAGGGCCCCATCATTGTCGCTATCTGCCTCATCTGCGCCGTCGCGGCTGCGGGCTATCTGATCTATCAGAACATGCAGGCAGCTGAGACCACCGCCGATACAGAGACGACCGAGGCCGCCGCGACCGATACGGAAGCCGCTGCACCCGAGCCGGCAGCGACGTCTCCGGTCACAGCATCCGACGAGGTCTCCTACAACTCCGATACGGGGCTTCTGACGATGGAGAACTACAGCTTCTCCGTGACGCTTCCGACCGGCATGACTGCGGCTGTCTCCTCTGACGGCTATGGCCTCGATCTCACGGATGAGACGGACGGTGTCCAGATCAATGCCTGGGTGAAGCCCAATACGCAGGGCGCTACCCTGGACCAGCTCTCGGATGAGGCCATGGACGTGACGAACCTCACATATGCCCACGTCTCGACCCTGAACAACTGGTTCGTCGTGAGCTACTGGAAGGGATCGGAAGGCTACTACATCCGCGAGTATGTCGACTCAGAGCGCATCCTTGCGCTCGAGTTTACGTGGCAGAAGGCAAGCGAGACGGCAGCCACTGAGGTCATCGACAACATGACAGACACAATCTCCCTGGCGGGGGAGAAGTAGGCACAGGTCTCCGGAAAAGCCATTCGGAAGGGCTCTCTTCGCAGGAAGGGAGCCCTTCTTCTGTCACGAGAAGCCGAGGAGCCAGGCATCGGGGCAGAAGCGCAGGAGATCTCGGTCGAGCGAGACCCAGGACAAAGCCTCGTCTATCACACGGGAATCGTTCGAGGCTGCGCACCGAGCTTTGCCGAGCGTTCTGTCGCAGGTACGGTCGAGCGTGACGGAGACGGGATAGGAGAGATTCTTGAGTGCCTCCTCATAAAGCCCTGCGAGCTTTCCTGAGTTCGAGACTGGCTCATCGAGGAGGATGTGCGCTTCGGCAAGAGGTGCTGCAGCGAGTGCCTGCGCGACGAGCGAGAGGGCCTGCTCCGTTGCAGGAATCGGGCGCCAGGTGCCCGAGAGGCCGGCAAGGTCTCTGACAGAGCCATCGTCTGCCAGGATCACAGGTCCTCCTGTGAGGGCGACTTCGAGAGGGATCAGCACATTGAAGCCATCGATGAGGAGCACTTCGTCTGCGCAGCAAGAAAGCGCGCGGAGCTTCTTCTGGCGTGCTGCAGCGGCACGCTTCCCTGCAGTCGCACGCAGGAGAGCAAGGCGCTGGCGCTCCTGGAACTGGTAGCGGTTGCCGACGAAGGCGGCAGCGGTGTCTCTCGGATAGCCATGATCGAGAAGATAGCCGAGCTCCTCATGCGCCTTCCTGAGGCGTCTGACATTCTCAGGCGAGAAGGCCCTTCTGTCCTTCGGGTCGTATCCGCGGTGTGTTCCCATGAGCTGCGCCTCCTGCAAGAAGCATAAGGCTTGCTCCTGCAGACAGGCGAGGGAAGATTGGAGGACCTGAGCGCTACGATAGTGTCCAGTCGATTCCAGGAGGCTGCCATGGGCGCACATACCTTCATCCTTGCATCCGATTCCTACAAGGGCTCTGCCACAAGCCAGGAGGTCGAGAGCTCTATCGCAGAAGGCATCTGGTCGCTTCTGCCGGATGCCACAATCTATTCCTATCCGGTAGCCGATGGCGGGGAAGGGACGGTTGCAGCGCTGGTGGCGGCAGGAAAGGGGACGCTCCGCACAAGGCTCGTGCATGGTCCTCTCGGGGATATGGCAGAGGCATCCTATGCCGTGCTCGAAGACGGCTCTGCCCTCATCGAATGTGCGGCCGCTTCCGGCATCACGCTCACGCATCAGGCAGAAGATGAAGCGCTTCGTGCCTCCACGTACGGCACAGGCGAGCTCATCCGTGATGCGCTCGACGAGGGATGCCGGCATATCCTTGTCGGCCTCGGAGGGAGTGCCACGACCGACGGGGGAGCGGGCATGGCTGAGGCCCTCGGGGTGCGCTTCCTCGACAGTGCAGGCCAGTCCATAGGTTCCGGCATTGCAGGGCTCGAAGAACTTGCGGAGGTCGACCTTTCCGGGATAGATCCGCGTCTTGCCGCCTGCACGTTCGAGGCGCTTTCCGATGTGCAGAATCCTCTTGCCGGACCGGATGGCGCCGTCTTCGTCTACGGGCCGCAGAAGGGCCTTCCTGCCGCACGCCTCCCCGTGCTTGACCGGACACTCGAGCGCTATGGGGAGCTTGTCAGCAAGGCAGTAGGCAGTGACATATCCTGTCTTCCTGGTGCGGGGGCAGCAGGCGGTCTCGGCGCTGGCCTTGCCGCCTTCTGCGCAGCGAAGATCAGGTCGGGAATCGATGCCGTGCTCGATGCGCTCTCCTTCGACGAGCACCTCGGCGAGGCCGATCTCGTCGTCACCGGCGAAGGGCGCATGGATGCACAGACCGCCAAGGGAAAGGCTCCTGTCGGCATTGCCCGGCGTGCTGCGCGCTACGGCGTGCCGGTAGCTGCCATCGTCGGCTCCTGCGCAGATGATATCGAGGCGGTGCACGAGGCTGGCATCGATATCGTGCTTTCCTGCGTGATGGCGCCATCGACCCTCGAAGAATGCATCGAGAAGACGCCGGATGCTCTGAGGCGTGCCGGAAGGAGGCTTGCCCGCATCGTAGCCCTTGCGGAGCGCCTCCGCTAGGAGCTGTCTCCTTCTTTGCATCTTGAAGAAGGTTCTGCCTGATGGAAATCCCTGCTTCTATACTCCACAGCATATGGCAAGCAAGGAGGCAGGCATGTTTTCCATCGACAAGGATGTCTTCGATGTGCTGCCGACGCTCTGCGTCGGCCTTGTCGTAGCCCATAACATCGACAATACGAAAGACTATCCGGCAGTCGACGGCGTGCTCGACAAAGCGGTGGATGAAGCACGAGAGCGTCTTTCTGGCATGAATGCATCAGAAGACCCGAGAGTCCAGCCCTATCGGGAGGCCTTCCATGCCCTCGCCATGAGTCCCTCGCGCTATCCTTCATCGAACATTGCGCTGCTGCGCCGCATCGTGAAGGGCAAGGCGCTCTGGCGCGTGAATCCTGTCGTCGACCTCGGCAATGCCATCTCGATCGGCTATGGGGTGCCGTTGGGCGCCCATGCGCTCGAGACGCCTGACGAGCATCTCGAGCTTCGCTTCTCGCGTCCGGATGATGTCTTCATCGCGCTCGGAGAGGATACACCCGATCCGACGCTCGAGCCAGGCGAGCTCGTCTACGCTGTCGGCAATCTCGTGCACACGAGGCGCTGGACCTGGCGGCAGAGCGAGAACGGAAAGATCGTGCCCGAGACGACCTCTGTCGCCTTCCCGATAGATGGCTTCACGGACAGGAATCTCGGCCAGGTAGAGTCCGCCTGCGGAGACCTCAAGAAGGAGCTCGAAGACATCTTCGGCTGCACGGCGACGTTTGCGCTCGCAGATGCCGAGCATCCAATCGTTGCGTAAGCGAGAAGGAGGGCGCGCGTCCACAAGGACCCGCGCCCTCCTGGCAGATATATATGCACTCTTAGTGGCAGCAGTGGCCGCCCGCGCCGCAGTGGCCGCCTTCATGATGATGGGCACCGCAGGTCGGTGCCGCCGAAGGTGTGAGCGTGCCTGCGAGGAAGGCCTTGACGGCCTCATCTGCAGAGCCTGAAGCGCCCGGCACGACGCGGATGCCCTGCGAAGCAAGTGCCGCGAGCGCGCCTCCGCCGATGCCGCCGCAGATCAGTACATCGACGCCGCCCTGTGCAAGAAGGCCAGCAAGCGCGCCGTGGCTCACACCGTTCGAGCTGACGACCTCGGAGCGCTTCACCTCGCCGTCCTCGATATCGTAGAGCTTGAACTGCTCGGCCCTTCCGAAGTGGGGGAAGATCTCTCCGTCGGAATAGGTTGCAGCGATACGCATGATGTTTCCTTCCTTCCCTGTCCAGGAGGCTTCTGGCTCGCCTTCGAAGTTGGCAGCGCCGCGGACGACTTCGATTGTCTTGCCGTTCACGAGGGCATCTGCCACCTTCCGGTGTGCCGAAGCGGCAATGCTCGCGATGGTCGCACGCGAGACGCCGAGCGAGGCAGCTGCTTCCTTCTGGTTTCTGCCTTCGTAGTCGAGGATTCTCAGGACTTCGAGCTCATCTGCTGCAAGCTCGATTTTCCAGCAGCAGCCTGCGGGCACTCCTATGGGTGCGAATCCCGTATATTCGGGTACGAGCTGCACCTGCCTGCGCTTTTCTGGCCTTCCTGCCATGAAGCCTCCTATTACTGACATATGTCAGTAATTACTATAGCGAGCAGATGGGAGAGTGCAAGGAAGAGATCAGGGAAGCTGAAGATGAATGGTTCTCCTTTATTAATGATAAATAGTATCAATATAAAGAAACTGTGAAGAAAAAACTAAGAGCAAATCTCATTAATGAAAACTGGTTGCTGGGTATATTGTCACTAACAAAAACAAGTACTAACAAAAGAAAGGAACTGATATGGCAACCACCAAGAACATCGACGCTCTCAACCAGCTCCTCGCAGATCTTACGGTCGACTACCACAAGCTCCAGAATGCCCACTGGTACATCACGGGCAAGGATTTCTTCCGGGTGCACGCAACGCTCGAAGAGCTCTATGACGGCGTGCTTCCGCACATCGACGAGGTAGCAGAGCTCATCCTCCAGGAAGGCGGACGTCCTGTTGCCTCCCTCAAGGAGACCCTTGCGCTTTCGAAGGTCGAAGAGCGTCCCTCCGAGCCGCTATCGAGCGAGGAAGCTTTCTCGATCGTGAAGGCTGACTTCGAGCTTCTCCAGAGCGATGCTGCCACCGTGAAGTCGCTCGCAGATGAGTCCGGACGCACGGTCGTGAGCGCCGCTATGGACGATATCCTGGCCGAGCTCTCGAAGAATCTCTGGATGCTCCGCCAGCAGGCACAGGAGATCTAGACCATCCCCAGGGCCTTTTGGGGAAGGAGGCCCGCATACTTTCATCGGAGGGAGGAGGCAGGTGCGCTTCCTCCCTCTTCTTCTGTCTCGGCAAGAAGCCTCTCGAGGAAGGCACGCCAATCCTCTCTGAGCCAGGATGGTCCTGCAATCTTCACCATGCCGCCCATGCCGGCTATCCAGCCGAAGAACTGGTCTGATTCGAAGACCTTCACATGGGCCAGGACCCAGCCATCTCCTGTCGGCTCGAATGTGGCCGATGTCCCGAAGCGGTCGCGCACGATTTCGGTCTTGCCATCACGTACGGCAAGCAAGGCGTCTGCCTTCCTTCCCTTGAAGCGTCCGAATGCCTCATAGGCACTTTCTGCATAGTGCCAGGAGGCTATCGTCTCGTTCTCATCTGCAGGGGCATACTCGATCCGTACGGGGCCCATGCGGTCGCATCTGAACTCCGCGATATCCTGCCGTGCTTCCTCCCAGGCGCTCAGATAGTAGAAGCCCTCGTCGTAGACGATATCGAGCGGCGTCACGACATAGCGCTTGCCGTTGTGGACAGCTCTCGGTGTGCCTGTCGCATCGAGGTGGAAATAGGGAAACGAGATCTGCCGCCTCTCTCTCAGCGCTTCATGGATCTGGTCGATGTTTCCAAAGACGCTCCTGTTCTGCGACTTGATGCGTCCCACGACGTGGATCCGTCTGTCGAGCTTCTCCTGCTCATAGCTGTTTGCAAGCGTCTTGATGCTTGCAACGAGGTTTCTGGCCTGCCGCTCCGTGATGGCACGGCAGGATTCGATTGCATCGACCATGAGCATGAGCTCGCCGAGCGTGAAGTCGGGATGTGCCAGAGCGTAGCGCGGAGGATGCGTGCCATAGGTCTCGATTGCGATATCGAAATCGCGGAGTGCCTGGATGTCGCGATAGATGCTCTTGCGCTCTGCCTCTATGCCATACGCCTTGAGCTTCTCGATGAGCTCTGCCATCGTGAGTCCATGCTCAGGGTCGGTCTCCTCCTGGAAGATCTTCCAGAGATAGAGGATCTTGAGCTTCTCGTTTCCGGTCTTGGCCACGTGTCCTCCTTTGCTGTTCGAATCCCATGATAGGCTCGGCGAGCCCCACAATCTCCATCTGTCCCATAAACGGTACTGTCCCATAACTGGGACAGATAAAGGAAGGACGATGGATACCATAAGCTTTGAGAACGGAAGCTGAAAGGGGCAGATATGGCAGAGGATTCAAGGCATCTTGCAGATTTCTTCGTGGCTGGCATGCGTTATTGGGATGGCGCTCTCGTCGTCTCCGACCTGAAGCCGGGAAAGAAGCTCCGCCTTATGGCAGAGCCCGACAATGCCTACGACCACAACGCCGTGGCAATCTGGCGCAAGAAGACGAAGCTCGGCTATATCCCGGCTGACGAGAATGCGCTCGCAGCCCAGCTCCTGCGCTTCGGGCACGGTGATGTTATCGAGTGCCGAGTGCTTTCGGTCGACCCGACCGCAGATCCCTGGAAGCAGGTCAGGGCAGGACTCTTCATCACCGATGCACGCAAGGATGCGCAGACGCAAGAATAGCGTTCGCGGAGAGGAAGGAGCAGCTATGGAGAAGGATGAAGACAAGGCGCCAGCGCCCGTAGAGCCTGAGGAGGGAAAGCCTGAGAAGAAGCATAGGAGGGGACGCATCGTCCTCATTGCCGCAATCGTCCTCGTCGTCCTCATCGCTCTTATCGGCGCCTTCGGCGGCAGCAAGAAGAAATCGGACGAACCCTTCAATCCGAGCACCTATGAGAGCATGGACTACGCGGCAGTCGCGCAGAATCCCGACTCCTACAAGGGCAAGAAGCTCTATGCGAAGGGTAAGATCGTGCAGGTCATCGAAGGCGACTCTGAGACGGATCTGCGCGTCGCGACTGCCACGGACGGCTACGACGATATCGTCTTCGTTGCCTACGATCCCGATATCCTCGACGGTGCGCATCTGACGGAGGGGCAGTATATCGGCGTCTATGGGCACTGCAAGGGCCAGGTGAGCTATACATCTGCGCTCGGTGCAAAGATTTCGATTCCGGGACTCGATGCCGACTCCATCGACCAGACCGTCAAGAGTCCTCAGGAAGTCCAGATCGAAGCCATGCAGGCAATGCTTGACGGAGCAGACTTCGAGAAGGTCGACACATCGGGATACGGCACCTGGAAGTACGTTGCAAAGATCCAGAACACGACGGAGAACGACTACAGCAATGTGTCTCTTGTCCTCGGCATCTACGATGCATCGGGCATGCGCATCGGCGAGACCTATGCCAATGCGACAAGCTGGGCTCCGGGAGAGACCGTCCAGTTCGAAGGCTATCTCGACAGCACGAAGGCCGATGCGGCCGTCTCTGTGAAGCCCGAGATTCAGAGCTTCTCGATCGGGTCGGACTATTATTCGCCAAGCCAGCTCTCGTAAGCGAGCTTGCTTATAGGAAGGGAAGAGGAGGAGGCCTTCGGGTCTCCTCTCTCTTGTGTGGAGCGGCAAGGCTCAGGATTTCCTTGCCCTGTGTGCGACATAGCAGGCAAGCGCGAAGAAGCCGGCTGTCACGATGGAGAGGATGACCTGCCAGAAGGCGGCAAAGGCACCCCCGACCCAAAGGGCAAGACACTCCACGGCGAGCATGAGGCCGAGGACGCAGGCGGCGTAGAGGCTGTATTCCTGAAACGAGATGTCTCCCATCATTGCCTCCCGGACAAGAAGCGGATTGCAGCCTATGCTAGGCAGCTCCGATAAGCGCAGAGAAAGCCATCTGTCAGCCATCTGTTACGGAAATTCGAACAGAGCGCTGAGGACTCTGCACAAAAGCTGAAGGAAAAAGCGGGCGAGCCGTAATATGGCCGAAACAGAATCTCCGTATGCTCGTCTTATCGTCCACAGGAAGGACCCAGTCCATGTTCGCAGCCACCGACAATGCAGTTCTGAGCGCTCAGCGCGTGCTGGGTGCATGGTGGCGTACAAGGACTTCGAAACTTCCGGCGTGACGACGGCCTTGTCTTCATACACATCTGGGGCTTTCGGTTACGTACCGGGAGCCCCTTTTTTGTATGCAGACGCACAGCATTCCCTGAAGAGAAAGAGGAGCAAGATGGGCGCAGAAGCAGCAAAGACCGATCCTTACCGCATCTATCTGAAGGAAGACCAGATTCCGACCGCCTGGTACAACCTGCGTGCCGATATGCCGGAACTGCCCGAGCCGATGAGGCTGCCAAATGGCAAGGTCGCGACGTTCGACGATATCAAGCCAGTCTTTGCAGACGAGCTCTGCCGCCAGGAACTCGATGACACGACGCGCTACTTCGAGATTCCCGCTCCTGTCATGGAGATGTACAAGGTCTACCGGCCGAGCCCGCTCTGTCGTGCCTACAACCTAGAGCGCGCGCTCGACACCCCGGCGAAGATCTATTACAAGTTCGAGGGAAACAATACGTCCGGCTCGCACAAGCTGAACTCCGCCCTTGCCCAGGCCTACTATGCCTATGCCCAGGGCATCACGAACATCACGACCGAGACCGGCGCTGGCCAGTGGGGCACGGCGCTCTCCGAGGCAGCAGCGCACTTCGGCCTCAACCTCGACGTGTTCATGGTGAAGTGCTCGTATGAGCAGAAGCCCTTCCGCCGTTCTGTCATGCAGACGTTCGGCGCGACAATCACGCCGTCGCCGTCCGATACGACCGAGGCAGGCAGGAAGATCCTTGCCGCCGATCCGACGTGCACGGGATCTCTCGGCACCGCCATCTCCGAGGCGGTCGAGCGTGCGCTTAACGTGCCGGGCAACAAGGGACGCTACCAGCTCGGCAGCGTGCTCAACCAGGTCGTGCTCCATCAGTCGATCATCGGCCTCGAGTCCTATGAGGCGCTCCGTGAGCTCGGCGAATATCCTGACATTGTTATCGGCTGCTGCGGTGGCGGCTCGAACTTCGCTGGCCTCATCGCCCCCTTCATGCGCGACAAGCTGACAGGCGTGCATCCTGATACACGCTTCATCGGTGTCGAGCCGGCAAGCTGCCCGTCGCTTACCCGTGGCGTCTATGCCTATGACTACGCTGATACGGGCCAGACCTGCCCGCTCTGCAAGATGTATACGCTCGGCAATGGCTTCATCCCGAGCTCTGACCATGCAGGTGGCCTGCGCTATCACGGCATGAGCCCGATCGTCTCGAAGCTCAAGCACGATGGCTATATGGAGGCTGTCGCCGTGAAGCAGACTGATGTCTTCGCTGCAGCAGAGAAGTTTGCAAAGCTTGAGACGATTCTGCCGGCACCGGAGAGCTCGCACGCAATCCTTCAGGCCATCCGCGAGGCAGAAGCCTGCCGAGAGACGGGCGAGGCGAAGACGATCCTCTTCGGCCTCACCGGCACCGGCTACTTCGATATGGTCGCTTATGACAAGTACAACAAGGGCGAGCTCGAGGACCATATCCCCACGGACGAAGAGCTGCAGGCTGGCTTCGATACGATTCCCCATATTCCGGGCATCCAGTAGAAGGAAGCATCTGCCGCTGGCAGGTCTGAGATAACAAGACAGAGACAATGTGTGCGATTGTGCTCATGTCAAGTCGCATTTCGGGTAAGCTCCTCCCTAAAAGACCTTCTGGCCTACGGGAGGAGCTCATATCATGGCTGATTTGAAACGGACGGCTCTGGTGTCTGCCGGAGCAGCAGCGGCATGCGTGGCAACTTTGGCGTCGGTGAAGACGGCACTTCTCAAGCCTTCCAGGCCCAAAGGTGCTCCGATCGGAGCGGATGGCTATGAGGCAGGGATGGATGCGGTCGAGCGCTTCCAGGAGCTCCTCCGGATTCCTACGGTCTCGAGAGACAATGTCTCGGTGCGCGACGATGAGGCATTCAGGCGCTGGATCCCGACGCTCGAGCGGCTCTATCCGAAGACGCTTGCGGCAACGGAGCTTCATCGCATCGATGATTTCGGCATCCTCCTCCGCTGGCCAGGACGCGATGCTTCCCTCGACCCTGTCATCGTTATGGCGCACCAGGATGTTGTGCCCACAGAAGGACAGGCCTGGACGCACGATCCCTTTGCGGCAGAGATCTCTGACGGCGAAATCTGGGGCAGGGGAACGCTCGATACGAAGTGCATCGACTGTGCACTCTTCGAAGCGATGGAATATCTGATCGGTGAGGGCTATGTGCCGCCACGCGATGTGTGGTTCTTCTCTTCGGACGGCGAGGAGATCAATGCGCCGACCTCGAAGCATGCGGTTGCCTGGCTCAAGGAGCACAACGTCACGCCCTATATGGTGCTCGATGAGGGAGGGGCGCTAGCAACAGATGCAGGCCTGGGCGTCACGACCCCGATTGCTATGGTCGGCGTCTCCGAGAAGGGGCATGTCGACCTGCTGGTGAAGGCGTATGCCGAAGGCGGCCATGCCTCGACGCCGGGCAGAAACGATGCGGCGGCACTGCTCTCCCGTGTCGTTTCGCGCATCGTGGACAACCCGCCCGAACCGCACCTGATTCCTGTCGTGGCACGCACGCTCTCAGAGATTGGCGCCTGGGCAGGAGGGCCGTATCCGGCCGTGTTTGCAAACCTCTGGGCGACGAAGCCTCTTGTCGAGCAGCTCATGAGCAAGAGCCCGGAGACGGCCGCAATGCTTCGAACCACGTATGCCGTGACGCAGCTCAAGGGGTCGGCAGCGCACAACGTGCTGCCGGCTGTTGCCGAAGCGAACCTCAATGTGCGTGTCGCTCCGTTTGAGACGATCTCCGATGCACTCGAGCGCGCACGCATGCTTGCAGCAGCAGAATGCAAGGCATCGGGTGTGCCGCCCACGAGGGTCGAGGTCTCGATTCGCGAGGAGTGCCCCTACGGAGAGCCGGCTCCCATCAGCCCCTGGAAACATGAGCGCGCCTTCGACTATATCCATCGCTGTGTGGCAGGCGTCTATCCCGAAGCAGGCTTTGCGCCCTACGTGCAGAACTCCTCGACCGATTCGCTCCAGTTCTGTGCCATCTGCAAGCGGGTCTACCGCTTTGCCGGCTTCATCTATTCGAAGGAAGCCCGCTCCCTCATTCATGCGGCGAATGAGCGCATCGGCGTCGATGTGTTCAGACGCGGCATTGGCTTCTATGTGGCGTTTCTGGGACACCTCGAGGAGCTGGCATAGAGCAAGAAGATATCCATTGGCAGGAGGTTCGCATGAGCGATAAGGATATGCGCAAGAAGGCAGCGAAGATCGACTACGCGACGGTTGCATTCGCGAGCCTGCCATTCATGGGGATGATCAGCTTCTGGCAGGTCTTTGACGGCATCATTCCGAAGATGCTCACGCAGACCTTCGGCCTCTCGAATGCCGTGACTGGATTCGTGATGGCAATAGACAACATCTTCGGGCTGTTCCTTCTGCCGCTCTTCGGCATCCTCTCGGACCGCTGCACCTCGAAGCTCGGGCGCCGCACGCCCTTCATCATTGCAGGCTCGTTCCTGGCCGTTATCGGAACGCCGCTCATCGCAATTGCGAACAATGTCGGCAGCCTGGCCCTTCTGATCTCTGCCATCATCCTGACGCTTGTCGCGATCTGCATGTATAGGACCATGACCGTGGCAATCGTGGCAGATATCACGCCGCGTCCCCTGCGCATGAAGACCGACTCCGTCAAGAAGCTTGTCGGCTATGCCGGTACCGGCGTCATGCTTGTCTGCATCTCGGCCATGGTGCCGAAGACAGAGCATCCTGACTATCTGCCGCTCTTCCTCGTGCAGGCAGGGATGATCCTGCTCTCGCTTCTTCTCTATCTTGCCAAGGTCAGGGAGCCGAAGCTCGTCGAGGAGATGCATGCCAAGAGCCTCGAGATGGGCATCAAGGAAGACGAGATCGAGAAGGATGACTCGCCTGAGGCGGGCGGCAAGGACAAGATCACAGACCCTGACATCCACCGCTCGCTCGTGCTGCTTCTTGCGGCAGACTTCTTCTACTACATGAGCTACAACGCAATGACCACGAACATCAGCAGGTATGCCGACACATTCTACGGAATGCAGGGAGGCTCCTTTGCGATCATCAACATCGTGACGATCATCGGTGCCCTTGCGACCTATGTGCCGCTGGCGAACCTGTCGCTTCGTATCGGCAGGAAGAAGATCGGCCTCCTCTGTGGCGCTGCCATGGCAGTGTGCCCCGTGATTCTGTGGCTTGTGCCGGGCTTCCATCCTGCCTTCTATGCCCTCTTCCTTGTTATGGGTGCAGGCCTGGGCGGCGTCGACCTCTGCGTCTTCAACATGATCCTGGAGCTCTGCTCGGCCCGCTCCGTCGGACGCTATTCCGGCTACTACTACACGGTGTCCATGGCAGCGCAGGTCGCAACGCCTATCCTCTCTGGCCTCGTTATGGATGTGGCGCCTGGGACGCTCTTCCTCTACATCGCCCTCATGGGTCTTGCTATGGTCATCTCGCTGGTCCTTGCGAAGCACGGCGACGCAATCTTGATCGACGAGGTCGCGGCGCGCGAGGAGAAGGCTGAAGCGCGCTAGATGGAGCTTTGCTGAGCCGAGCTTCCACTCTGCTACGCTTTGAAGCAGATCCGGACTTCAAGGAGGAAACCATGCAGGCACGCTTCATCCACCGCTGCACCCACGTGCTCGATCTCGAAGCCACGAAGGAGTTCTACGAGAAGGCGCTCGGCTTCCACGTCGTGAGGGTATCGGGACCTGAGGACGGCTCCTGGTCGAACACGTTCATGGCAAACGACGCAGCGCCTTTCGAGCTCGAGCTTACCTGGAACAGGGGACGCACGGAGCCCTACGACAATGGCGGGAGGGACACCCACATCGCCTTTGCAGTCGATGACTTCGAGGCCTACCACGAGCTCCACCGCCAGATGGGCGTCATCGACAAGGAGAATCCCGCGATGGGGCTCTACTTCATCTGCGATCCTGACGGGCAGAGGATCGAGATCCTGCCTGAGAAATAAGTGGCAGGGAAACCTGCATCTCAAGGGCTTCCGGAATATTCCGGGAGCCCTTCTTCTTTGGGCGAAGACATGGATGGGAGACCAACTCGACAGGGAATAGTCTCAACTCGACACCCCTGAGCGTGAACTCGACAGGGGCTTCTGAAGATGCCTTCAAGGATGCGTTTCGGGAGTGTGAATGTATGGGCTGATGCTGAGGAATTTCGGCTATCCTCGAGGTCAAGACCTTTCTCGGCGCTATGATTCATGCGCATGAATCCTTCCCGTATGGATATCCCTTCCCAAGACCGCATGGCAGAGCTCTCTCTGCCCCACACAAGATGAAACCCCCGGCTTTGCCGGAGCGGCAGGTCCTGCAGGAAGAGACAGGAAAGATCTCACGGGAAAGGCTGAAGACAGAATCGTCCGCCTGGCAGGCGCCAGGCAGGTGGAGTGATAGCAATGACAGACAAGCAGCATGCACGCCATTTCAAGGAAGAGGAGCCGAAGCGCCGGCGCAGAGAGAGAAAGACCAAGGAAGAGAAGGCTCCTCAGCGTCCTGCCAAGAGGGAAGAGGCCGCTGCGTATCCCGAAGCTGAACCAGAAGACGAGGATGGCTTCACGCAGATAGCCGATGTCGTGGATTCTGCGGCGGGAGATGCGTGGGACGATCCCTTCGACCTCATGCCTGAGATGCAGGAAGAGTCTGAACCTGTCCAGCTGAAGGCAGAGCCTGAGCCGGAGCCGAAGAAGCATCATCCAATCCGGAACCTGATCGTCTTCCTTCTTGTCCTCTTCATTGCAGCGGCAGGTGTCTTCGGCTACGAGTTCCATGAGAGTGCCCAGTCTGTCGCCTCCTCTGCACGTGCTGTGGCAGCGACAGGATCTGACTTCATGTCGTCGGTGCAGTCGGGCTCGACCACCTCGCTTTCCGGGAATGCCGAGAGCCTTGCGCGCTATGCCGCCTCGATGGAGCAGGAGACCGAGAGTCCGGTCTGGAAGATCGCAGAGCACCTTCCTGTCATCGGAGACGATGCGTCGCGTGTGGCTACGCTTGCCGATGTGGTCCAGGACCTGACGGACAATGTCGCGAAGCCGGTCGCAGAGAGCCTTTCTGCCGTCTCAGGCGAGCAGCCCTTTGCCGATCATGCAATCAATGCCTCGGTCCTGAAGACCTACTGCGACGCACTGGCCGATGCTGCGCCTTCGCTTGCCGTCGCGCGGGAGACGGTCGACAGTCTCGGCACGGCAGATTTCGCTGAGGTTGCTGAACCGCTTGCTGCCATACAGGAGAGGCTCGACACGATTGGCGCTGTTGCAGGACGTGCCGAGGAGCTCTCGCCGGTGATCTCCGGCATGTTCGGGGCAGAGGGGGAGAGGACCTATCTCTTCGTCGTCGAGGACACCTCCGACATCCGCTCGGTCGGCGGCGCTGCGACGTCTGCTGCGGTCATGACCATAGACAATGGAGCAATCAGGCTCGAGAGCTTCGAGGATCTCTCCGATGAGCTTGTCAGAGATGATGTGCTGACCGACGACGAGCAGACGCTTCTCGGCCTCATGGGGCATGACGGCAGCTTCACGGCAGACGACGCAGGCTCGCTTCCGAGCTTCTCCCGCGCCGCGCAGGTCCTCATCCAGGCGGCAGAGGCTTCTGGCAAGACGAAGATTGACGGCGTGATTGCGGTCGACCCGATGTTCCTGCAGAGCATGCTTGGCCTTACGAGTGGCGTCACGGCATCCGATGGCACGAAGATCGACGGGACAAATCTCGCAGCCCTGCTGCTTGCCCCTGATGATGAGGTCTCCGCCAATACATCGTTTGCGCAGACCGCGAGCCTTGCAGTCAATGCCGTGCTCTCGAACATGGACGAGATGTCCTACGGCAGCCTCGCAAAGGTCCTGAATGCCGGCGTGGACGAGGGACGCCTGCTCTTCTACATGGCAGAAGACGATGAGGAGAAGGTGCTCGATGCTATCGGTGCGGCTGGCTCCTTTGCAGAGGATGCCTCGACGTCCGAGACCGGCTTCTTCCTCTCCGATGTCTCGGATACGGGGCTCGGCAGCTCGATCTCGATCGAAGGGACCATCGGCGATGCGGTGGTCGCATCCGATGGCAGCATCTCCTACGACGTGACCGTGAAGCTTGCCAACAGTGCCGAAGACACAGACGAAGAGCGGACGCTTTCGGCTCCGGGCAAGAAGGCAGAGGAGCTCTCGACATTCATGGGCTTTGCTATCACCGCCCCTGCAGGTGCTGCAATCTCCAAGCTTTCCTGCGATGCAGCGTCCGAGTCGGACGATGAGCTTTCGCTTTACGGGACCGATGCGTGGGCGGGTACGTTCAGCCTCGGTCCGGGAGAGTCGGCATCCTTCACCTACACGGTGACGCTTCCTGCAGGAGCAGACGCCGCCCTCACGCTCAGGATGACGCCGCAGCCGATGGCTGCCTGAGAGGACTGCAAGATGCGAGAAAGGCTCCTGGCGGATGGTCCGCCAGGAGCCTTTCCATGTCTGGACCCTCTCCCGCGATGTCTATCTCTTCAGGCCCTGAAGTCCCAGAAGCGCTGCTCCGATGGCTCCGCAGAGCTGGGAGTCGGGATGCGTGGCGACAGGGGAGCCGAGTGCCTCGGAGAGGGCTGTGACGACACCTGCGTTCTGGGCGACGCCTCCGGTCATGAGATAGGGGCCCTCGGCGTGCACGCGCTTTGCGAGCGCCACGGTCTTGGCGGCAACCGAGACATCGAGGCCGTGGATGATGTCAGGGACAGGCGTGTCCTGTGCGACGAGGCTCACGACCTCCGACTCGGCGAAGACCGTGCACATGCTCGAGATCTTCACCTCGTGCTTCCAGGTGAGGCCGAGGCGGCAGAACTCGTCGAGCGGCAGCTCAAGCGTCCTTGCCATCATCTCGAGGAAGCGGCCCGTGCCGGCGGCGCACTTGTCGTTCATTGCGAACGAGAGCACCTCGCCTTCGGGGGAGAGATGGATCGCCTTCGAGTCCTGGCCGCCGATATCGATGATCGAGCGGACAGAGGGCATGAGGAAATGGGCGCCGGCAGCATGGCAGGTGATCTCAGTGATGGTCGTATCCATGCCAGGGATGTTCATGCGACCGTAGCCGGTAGCCACAGAGAGGCCGATGTCTTCCGGAGAAAGGCCTGCCTCCTCGAGCACGGCTGCCTTTGCCGCTTCGGCGGCGCGGCTCGCCTTGGCGCCGGTAGCCAGGATCTTCGTTGCGAGGATATGGCCATCGGCGTCCATGAGGACGGCGTCGGTCGAGGTTGAGCCTGAGTCGATGCCGAGAACATAGCGGACCGGGGCATCCGTACGTGTTGCGGCTGGCTGCTTCTTGGCGCCGATCGTCTCCGTGAATGCCTCGATGCGCGTGGCAAGCTGGCCTGCGCTCTGGGAGCTTCCGTCTGTCTCTATCTTCACGGTGGGCACGCTGCCTTTCATGTCGCGGCATTCGAAGCCGTAGTAGTCGCAGAATTTCATCGTGTGGTAGATGATGCCGCGCTCGCCCTTTTCACTGAAGAGCTTCTGACGTGCAGTGTCGTCCTGCATGCGCATGCACGGCATCTGGTCGAGGAGCGCCTCTGCGTACCAGTCAAGGAAGGCAGAAAGAGGCACTCTCTTCTCTTCAGGGCCGCAGGCTTCGCAGTGCCCCTGCCTCTCCATGCGGGCGAGGCTTCGGGGCAGCGTATCAGGAAGATGCCGGGAAGTGCAGGTCGCATTCTCGACAGGAAGCGCTATCTCGCGCCCGACAGCAGAGAGCAGGGCCTTCGAGGCATGGGCGCCGGCAAGCGTCACGTGATCCTGCGCAAGAGGGACTGCCGGCTCGAGAGCGGCTAGCGCACGTCCGAGGTCGAACGTCTTGCCGCAAGTCTCGGCATAGCTTTTCGCAAGCGTCTCGAGCCGCGCGCGAAAGAGGGCCACCTCTCTCGGTCCGCGCTTCCTCGGAAGATCGAGCAGATAGAGGAAGCGGTAGCGTCCGGGGTGCTTCTCTTCGGTCTCTCTGAGCACGTCGAATACGCGCTTCACGGCGTCGCAGCACGTGACAAGCACGACCTCGTGCACATCGTCCTCGAGCAGGCGCTCGAGCATGCCTTTTGCGTAGCCGCAGAGGTTTGCGTGCGCGAGCGTTGCGGCAGCCTGAAAGTCGGATGTGTCTGTCTCGGCGAGGTGTGCTGTGGTGCCGAAGCCGGCAAAGAGCTCCGTCGGCGTGTACTTGCAGGCGTAGAAGATCTCGTCAGCCACGGTGTGCCTCCAGAAGCTCGAGGAAGGCATCGAATCTCGTGGTCATCTGTCCTTCCATGCAGTTTGCGCGGTCGACCGCATCGCCGTCGAGCACGAGGACCGGATATCCTGCGTCTTCGAGCATCTGGCGCATGAGCTGTGAGGCGCCTGCCGTCTGTCGGCATCCCCAATGGCAGAAGATCACGGCGCCATCGGCATGCGTCGCCCGAGCGAGGCGTACAAGCGTGCGTCCGCGGCGCTCGGCAGGGCCGTTGAAGCAGTTCCTGACGACCCTTTCTGCCATGAACTCATAGGGAGTCCCTGGTCCGAAGAGAAGCCCGTCCGCACGGGCACCCTGAAGCCTGGCCTCTTCGCCCTCCGGCTCAAGGAAGTCAAACATCATGTCCGACGCTACGATCTGGGCACGCTCTGTGCAGTCGATCTGCCTACCTATGCCTTCGAGGAAATACGGGGAGACATGGCCCCAGACAAGGTTCAGGCCCTGGTACGTATCGGCGTAGGCGATATCGTGCTTCATGCGTGTCGCAAATCGCTCTGCCTCAGGCGTGCCAAGCAGGAGATGCAGGTCGAGCATCTCCATCATCTCGAGCGTCATCGTGTTCCTGAGATTCTTGCCGCTGCGGTGGGGAAGGGTAGAGAGAAGCGCCTTCCTCGTGCGTTCGGAGCTCTCGCAGAGCTCTGTGAGCTTCGTCTCGCTGAGCTTCTTTCCGAAGGCTTCCTCTGCCATCTTCCCCATATCCCTGAGCTCGTCTGCGACGTAGAGGATTGCATCGCAGGAGAGCTCGTAGGGGACATCGATGAAGGAGAAGGGCACGCCCCAGCGCGCAGCGAGCGTCTTGAAGCTCAGATTGTTCGCGTCGCAGGCGACGGAGGTCGCAGCAAGCATGCGGGGCGCCTCGAGCACGCCTGTCGTGGCAAGGCCCATGAGCGTCTTGTGGTAGCTGCAGTAGGTCTCGGGGATGCCTGAGGCTTCTGCGGCTGCGATGATGCCGGACTCTGCCTGGGCGCCGCTTGCAAAGCTTGCAATGGCTTCGGCTGTCGCAGGCAGGGCATCGAGCGCATGGAAGATCTCGTTGGGCGTGAAGATGCTCGTCACTGCCATGCGCTCAGGATGTGCCATGGCAGAGACGAGGCGGGACATGAAGAGGGCATAGCCCTCGCGTCCCGAAGGCAGGAAGCGCCTGTCTCCTGCTATCTGCGTCTTTGCCGCCATGCCCTTGTAGCCTGCCATGAGCCAGGCGCGGGCAAAGGAAGGACGTGTGGCCAGCGCATTGTCGGCCACACGTCCATACCAGGCGATAATGTCGTCTGCCGTCATCTATGCCTCATCCGGTGACATGAGCTGGACGACCTCGAACGGATGCTTCGAGGAGGCGATGATGTCAGAAGAGCCGAAGACGCAGGACACGTGGTGCTCGGCACACCAGGCAAGCGGCGTGGCCAGGCCCCTGATATCGTCTGCAGACGTCTCGAGCACCTCGTGCCTTAGATTTTGTCGCCACGTGGCGGGACGCTCCTGGAAGCGTGCGCCATCCTGGAGCCGTGCCCAGGAGCGGGGCTTCTTCGGCGCATCGATGCCGGCGACGGTCGAGACAAGGTATCCCGTGAGCTCGCCGTCCTGTGGCTCCCAGTCCTTGAGCCAGGCAGCCTGGCCTTCGTAGCGCGCAAGCGTCTCGTCGATATGGGGGTCGCGGTAGGAGTAGTTCTGCGTCATTCCGTTCGACTGATGACGGATGCCGGCGCCGTAGGCGCCGCCCTTCACGCGGACCTCGTTCCAGAGGTAGCCGAAGGAGAGCGGACGGGTACCGACCTGCCAGACACCGAGCGAGCTCGTATCGTCAGGGCAGGGAAGCGAGGACGTCCCGACATAGACGACGTTCGATGGCACGACGAAGGCCTCGTCGACAGGCTCTGCAGGCGGAATCTTGAGATTCTCCTCGGTGACCTGGCCGCCCTTGAAGGGAAGGCCGAGGTCACCTGCGGCATCCCAGAAGCGGGCAAGGTCCTCGTCTGAACCGGTGAAGCTCACTTGGATATCGTCTGCCGTGAAGATGCGGCCGGCAAGGTTGTAGAGCACCTCGACGGTCGGCTGCTTCCTGTACTGCCAGCGGTCCAGGAGCTTCTTCAGGAACAGATAGAAGTCGACGCCCGAGAGCTTGTCCATGAAGCGGGAGAGCGACAGAATCTTCGACGTGGCCCTGTTCATTGCAAGGACATGGCCGTTGTTCATGAACTCCTGCTCCATTGCAACACGGCGCTGCTGGAGGATCTGGTAGATCTTGTCGGTGTCCTCGCCGAAGAGCGTCTCTGCCCAGACCTCGCGCGGAATCGAGGCAAGGGACGCCACGTTCTCGGAGAGTGCGGAGGCGCCGACGACGAGCTTCGGATTCACGAAGCTGAGGTCGCCCTGCTTGCCATAGGCCTCGCAGAACACGCTGAAGCTGCCGAGCTTCGTCTCGACGAGCGTGTCGAGATCGGATGCCGTGTGGTGCTGCGTCGAGAGATTGCCCAGAAGGTCGGAAAGGATCGCGACATAGGGGAGCTCTTCGAAGCCGACGCGCTTGAGGTCGAAGTAGTAATAGACATAGTCGATGTGGTGCGTCTCGATCCTGTGGTGCCAGCAGGGAAGAGGCGTGCTCGACTCTGCGACTTCAGGATCTTTCGTTCCCTCATCGATATCGGAGAGGGCAAGGGCGGGAAGCTTCGCCAAGTTCTCCGGGCTGTCTGGCGCTTCCTGCTCGGCCCTGAGCGCAGCCTCCTCGTCCATCACCTGCTGAAGGGCAGCGTCGTCCATCTTAGCCTTGAGGTCGGAGAGCTCCTTCTCCTCTTCGGCGTGGCTTCCTTCCTCGGCAGGCACGAGCTCGACGGCGGCGGTGTGTGCGCTTTCGCAGATGAGCTCGGAGAGGAGCTTCTCGAAGTAGCCCTTCTCGATGCCTGCATGCATATGGGCCAGTGCATCCTCATAGCGCAGGTAGTCATAGGGACGATCGTCGTCGTAGAGCCAGCTCGAGAGGGCCTGGATCGAGAGCGCGACACCGTCGGAGTAGCCCCAGTCGCCTTCGCGCAGGTTGAACTCTGCCTGGGCAAGGGAGGCTTCGAGCTTCTCATGGTCGATACCGTCGGAGACGAGCTTTTGGCAGAAGTCCTCGACGAAGGGACGGAACTTCTCTGCAGCTCCGTCGTGGAGCCCCTTGAGCTCGAGGAAGGCAAGCGGCTGCTGCACGCCGTCGACAAGCGTCGCCGTGAAGTCGTCTGCAAGCCCTGCTTCCATCACGGCATGCTTCAAGGGTGCCTCGTTCGAGCCGGCAAGGGTATCGAGCAGGACATCTGTGGCCAGCACGCGCTCGCGGTCATGCGAGGTGCCGATTACATAGCCCAAGGCAGCGGAAGCGTTCTCCTTCGCTGTTGCCATCTCCAGCCTCTTCATCTCAAGGCTCTTGAGAGGCTTCTGGAGCGGAAGCGGATTGGGGTCTTTGGCATGGCGGTCGGTGGCGCCTTCGAAGCGCTCGCCGATGAAGGCAAGCTCGCGCTCGATATCCATGTCGCCGTAGAGCACGGTGTAGGAATTCCTGAGCTGGTAGTGGCGGGCGTGGGTGTCGAGGAACTGCTCGTAGGTGAGCGTCACGATCTTCCTCGGGTCGCCGCCCGACTCGAAGGCATAGGGCGTATCCGGGAAGAGCGCTTCCTGCATTCCGTGGTAGAGGACATCGTCGGGATCGGAGAGGGCTCCCTTCATCTCGTTCAGGACGACACCGTTATACGTGAGCGGGGCGTCTTTCGAGGCAAGCTCCAGGTGCCAGCCTTCCTGCTCGAAGATGCGCGGACGCGTATAGATGGCAGGATGAAGTACGGCGTCGAGATAGACGTCCATGAGGTTCTCGAGGTCCTTCTCGTTCGTGGAGGACACGGGATAGACCGTCTTGTCCGGGAATGTCATTGCGTTCAAAAACGTCTGCATCGACGTCTTGAGGAGGTTGACGAAAGGCTCCTTTACGGGGAACTTCTCCGAGCCATCGAGGACGGAGTGCTCGAGGATATGGAAGACGCCGGTCGAATCCTGTGGCGCCGTCTTGAAGCCGATCGCGAAGGACTTGTTCGTATCGTCGGTTGCAAGCCAGAGCAGGCGTGCTCCTGTTGCCTCATGCTTCATCACATAGGCGCAGCCGGGGAGCTCCGAGATGGGCTCGGCAGAGACGACCTTAAATCCATGGTGGACGGTGCCCGGAGCAAGAGACGGATCGGGCTTGAGGAAATCGGGAGCCTTTGCTCCCTCGGAAGAATCAGGCATGGAGCCTCCTTGCATGTGTTGCGTACGAGAGCTGCCTGACAGCTCTTATGTGTCATGCTTCAAGACTTTAGCATGAGTCGGGGCGGCGCTTCAGGCCTGCGCCAAGGCAACATTGTTGTCGGCGGCACGCGCTACGCTTTCCATCATGGTGGAAACCAGGCACTCTCTGGAAGATGTGCCGGAAAGCATGGAACGGGCGGAGAAGAGATATGGAGCGGATAGACACGAGCAAGCTCCATCAGATCAGATGCGTCGTGAATCCCTATCTCAGGCATCTCGAAGCACAGGGGGCGCTCTGCCCGAAGCGTGCAGCAAAGCTCTCTATCGAGCCTGCTTCCTGCAGCCCTGATTTCGGCCTCTGGGTCTGCCCGAGGTGCGGCGTCGTGGACGGCGTGCAGGCTCCTGAGCTCGCATCGATGCCCATGGATGAGGCGATTGCGGCGGACAAGGCAAGGGCAGAAGACCCAGATGAGAAGAGCCGCCAGCAGAGCGGCATGCTGCAGAACGGGAGGCAGCTTGCTCACGGAGATGCTTCAAGCCTGTCTAGGGGCTCGGAACTTATTCATGTCTCCGCATGCCGGAAGGACGCCAGAGGTCCTGAAGGAAGCTTCCTCTCGGGCGCTACAATCTGGATGGAACAGCAAATCGAGGAGGCGCCGTGCAGATGATGACAGAAGACGAGCTCGACAAGGCGGAAAGCTACTGGACGAGCCAGGAGAAGGATGCCAAGAAGATGCCGGCCGAGGTGCTGCGCGAGAAAGCCGAGGCATTCCTCGCGTCGCACAATACCTGCGCGCTTGCGTGCGGTGCAGGCGATTTCGTGCGCTGTACGCCGCTCGAATATGTCTGGCGTGACGGGGCCATCTGGATCTTCACCGAAGGGGGACTCAAGTTCCATGCCCTCCGCAAGAATCTGCGGGTGAGCCTTGCCGTGTTCGAGCCGTATGCAGGCTTCGGCAAGCTTGCGAGCATCCAGGTCACCGGCACGGCCGAGATCGTGGACTCCGAGAGTGCAGAGTATGCGGCAGCTGCCGCAGCGAAGGGCATACCCCAGGAGATGCTCGAGCGTGTGCGGACCCGTCTCCATCTCCTGAAGATAGAGCCCTCCCATATGGACCTTCTCATGAGCAGCTTGCATGATGAGGGCTACAGCCCGCGCCAGAGCCTCGACTGCTAGCTTCTGTCCGCCAAGACATCCTGGCATCTGTCCTGCTTGGGTGTTGTGCCCATCGCTATACTCTTTGTGCGGACTCTCGGGAGGAGCGTTCGGCACTTGAGGGGAGCGGCATGGCAGAGGAGAAGATAAACGAGCATCCGGCACGGCCTGTGCTGGTGCGCGGCATCCTGATCACGCTTGCAGGAGCGGCGCTCTGGGGAATGAACGGCACGATTGCCAAGGTCCTCATGGAGCGCTATGAGGCAGATCCGCTCTGGATTGCGTGCTTCCGGCAGCTTGGCAGCTGCGTGCTCTTCCTGCTTGCGGCCCATATCACGCAGAAGGGGAGGGTCGGCGAGTTTGTGCATGATCGGCGGGCGCTCAAGGGTGTCTTCGGCGTGGCGCTCGGATCCTTCCTGCTGTCCCAGGTCGCCTACCTCATGGCCATCAAATGGACGAACTCCGGCACGGCAACAGTTCTCCAGAGCCTGCAGATGCTCATCTGCCTTGCCTATGTCTGTGCGAAGGTGAGAAGGCGCCCCAAGAAGCGCGAGCTTCTGGGGGCTGCCCTGGCCTTGGCAGGCACCTACCTCATCGCAACCGGCGGGAATCCAGGCACGCTGCAGCTGCCGCCTCTGGGGCTCTTCTGGGGACTTGTCGCTGCCCTTGCGGGTGCAATACTTGCCATCCAGCCTGCAAAGCTTCTCGACAGGTGGGGAAGCTTTGCCGTGAACGGCGTCGGCTTCCTGATTTCGGGCCTGATCTTGACAGCCTTCTTCCAGCCCTGGAACCATATGCCGGCACTTGACGGATTCGGCTGGCTTCTCATCACGCTCTCGATTGTCCTCGGCACCTTCGGTGCCTACGGTCTCTATCTCCAGGGCGTGAAGGAAGTGGGGTCGCTCCGGGCAACGCTTCTCGGCACGATGGAGCCGGCCATGGCAACAGTGACATCGGTCGTATGGCTCGGCACCGTGTTCGACCCGGCGACGCTCGTCGGCTTTGTCCTCGTTATCGCAATGGTCTATCTCACCGCATAGAAGAAGCAGCGCCTGCGGGCGCCGCTTCTGGCATATCTGCTGCTGTGATTCCTGCTACTTCACGACGAGCACGTCGCACTTCGAGCTCCTGATCAGATAAGTCGAGATGGAGCCCAGTAGGGCATACTTGATCGACGAGAGGCCGCGGGCGCCGCAGATAACGATATCCGGCTGGATGATATCGAGCATCTCTTCCTTCAAGGTCTCGCGGATGCGTCCTGCCTTCACGACGACCTCGACCTTCTTGATCTGCTCGATGCCTTCGGCACGCTTGACCTGATCGGCTATGGAGTCGCGGAAGCCTGCCTCGAGCGTCGGGATGAGCTCGAGCGGATAGGTTCCTGCCGTCTCGAGCGCGGTCGAGTCGATGACGTGGCCGATGTAGAGCTCTGCATTGTTGTTTGCCGCCACGATGATGGCGCGGTCGAGCACCTTGTCCTGCTGCTCCGATCCATCGAGAGAGACGAATACCTTGTCGTAGCCGAGATCCTGGAAGCTTGTCATGACAACCTCCTCGCACGGGGCGCCTTTTTTGTGTCTAGCGGCGCCGGTAACCCTCAAAGGGGCATCTGTTCGTCCTGTACCCCGGAAATGATGCGCTTTGCGCGAAAGCGGCGGACTTTGCGGCGAGCGGCAGCTTTGCTGTCTATGATGGGTTGGATGAAACGTCAGAGAAAGATTGTGGGCATGCAGGGTGCGTGCCCTTGTAGGAGGTAGATACCTGTGCCCGTTATCGAGCTTCTGAAAGCTGCGCTCTACGGCCTCGTCGAAGGCATCACCGAATGGCTGCCGATTTCCTCGACCGGCCATATGCTCCTTCTGAACCAGTTCGTCACCCTCGATGTCTCGCAGGACTTCTGGGACATGTTCCTCGTCGTGATCCAGCTTGGTGCCATCCTCGCTGTCGTCGTGCTGTTCTTCTATCAGCTGAACCCGTTCTCTCCCTCGAAGGGCAAGGACGGAAGAAAGGCGACCTGGCGCCTCTGGGGCCAGATCATCGTTGCCTGCCTTCCTGCTGCGATCATCGGCGTGCCGCTCGATGACTGGATGGAAGAGCATCTTGGCAGTCCCTTCGTTATCGCTGCAGCACTCATCGTCTACGGCATTGCCTTCATCGCAATCGAGTCCCACCGCGAGCACAAGGCGAAGCGCCTTGCAGACGAGCAGGCAGCAGAGGGCCATGCAAAGCACTTCGCGGTCCGCACGTTCGAGGACTTCGATACGCCGTCCGAGCTTGCTGACGCCGATGCGGCTGTCCAGGATGTGAAGGAGATGCCGTGGAAGACTGCCTTCGGCATCGGCTGCTTCCAGGTGCTCTCGATGGTACCGGGAACCTCGCGCTCTGGCTCCACGATCATCGGTGGCCTCCTTCTCGGGTGCTCGCGTGCCGTGGCAGCAGAGTTCACGTTCTACCTTGCCATTCCTGTCATGGTCGGCGCATCCGGCCTTCGTCTCGTGAAGTTCTTCTTGAAGGGCAACAGCTTCACGACGACCGAGGCCCAGGTTCTGGGTGTCGGCTGCATCGTCGCCTTTGTCGTCTCGCTTCTTGCGATTCGCTTCCTCATGAGCTTCGTGAAGAAGCATGACTTCAAGCCGTTCGGCTGGTACCGCATCATCCTCGGTGCCCTGGTCATTGCCTACTTCGCGCTGGTGGCCTAGTGGGAGCTTCTCCTCAACAGAAGAGCGTGCCGGAGCTCCTTGCTCCGGCTGGTGGCCCCGAGCAGCTGCTCGAGGCCATCCATTTCGGTGCCGATGCCGTGTATCTGGCAGGGCCGAGGTGGGGCATGCGCGCAAAGGCGAGGAACTTCTCGCTCGAAGAGCTCGTGCATGCTGTGCAGACTGCCCATGCGGCCGACGTGAAGGTGCACGTGACGCTCAATACTGTGATGCGCGATGCAGACATGGCAGAGCTTCCGGCCTACCTTGGGGCGCTCGAAGAGGCAGGCGTCGATGCCCTGATCGTGGCCGACCTCGGTACGATGCAGCTTGCACGGACATATGCTCCCACGATCGAGCTCCACGTCTCGACGCAGGCCAATGTGACGAGCGCCGAGACGGCCAAGGCGTTCCAGAGCTTGGGCGCCAAGAGGATTGTGCTTGCGCGTGAGATGACAATAGAAGAGATTGCGCATATGCGCGACGAGCTGCCGCCCGAGCTTGAACTCGAAGCCTTCGTGCATGGCTCGCTCTGCCTTGCCTATGCGGGGCGCTGCCTTCTCTCTTCTGCCCTCATGGGACCCGAGCGTGCTGCATCGCGCGGTGCCTGTGCGCAGCCCTGCCGCTGGGGCTGGGCGCTTGCAGACGAGCGGGACCCCTCGCGCAGGCTTCCCCTCATCGAGGAAGGCAAGGAGAGCTTCATACTCTCCTCGAACGATATCTGCATGATCGAGCATCTCGACGACCTCATCGCGGCGGGAGTCGACTCCCTCAAGATCGAGGGCAGGAACAAGGGCGCCTACTATGTAGCCTGCGTCACGAATGCCTATAGACAGGTGCTCGACGGGGGAGAGGCGGGCCTGTGGCGCGAGGAGCTCGAGCACGTGAGCCATCGTCCCTATTCATGCGGCTACTACTATGGGCACCCGGAAGAGAACCAGGGCGAGCCCGAGTATGCCCGCGACCGTGCGCTCATAGGCATCGTCGCTGACGTGAAGACGGAAGATGGCACGTGCTGGGCAGAGTTCCCGCTCAGGAACCGGGTCGACGCAGGATGTGCGCTTACGGTGCTCTCTCCTCATGAGCCCGTGCGCACGTTCGTGCCTGAGCATCTGGAAGCCTGGGATGAGGAGAGCGCATCCTGGAAGGATGTGCCCTCGCTGGCAAAGACCATGGGGCGCTGCCGCATGGAAGTTCCCTTTGCGGTCTCTTCCGGAGACGTGCTTGCACGGGAGCTCTAGCTCTCCTCTTTTCGCGGAGGAGCGTATGCGCGCTCTTACCTGTCGCGTGCAGCCATTAGACTTGAATCTTGCAAACGACTGATCTTTCCAAGGAAGCACATATGCCTTTGACCCAACGCTCGCTTTTCCAGCCCGACCATGCACCTCAAACGCCCCAGGCACCCGAGGCAACCTTCAATGGACCCGACCTTTCTGCCCTGAATCCCCAGCAGAGGGAGGCGGCGCTCTGCACGAAGGGCCCGCTTCTCGTCCTTGCCGGCGCAGGCTCGGGCAAGACGCGCGTCCTCACGATGCGCATCGCGCACATGATTGCCGATGAAGGGGTGCGTCCCTGGCAGGTCCTTGCCATCACGTTCACGAACAAGGCGGCGACTGAGATGCGCGAGCGTCTCGCCCAGGTCGTGCCGGGCGGCATCCGTGGCATGTGGGTCTGCACGTTCCATGCCATGTGCGTGAGGATGCTCCGCGAGGACGGCGAGCTTCTCGGCTATACGAATTCGTTCTCCATCTACGACGACGATGATTCGAAGCGTCTCGTGAAGTCGATCATGACAAGCATGGATATCGACCAGAAGCAGTTCCCGATTCCTGCCATCCGCTCGCGCATCTCGAATGCGAAGAACGCGATGATCGGTCCCGACGAGCTTGGCTCCCAGTCGAACTCTCCGCTCGACCAGAAGGCAGCCCGCGTCTGGCGCGAGCTCGACCGCAGGCTCGAGCGAGCCAATGCGATGGACTTCGATGACCTTCTGCTCAAGGCATATGAGCTCCTGAGCAAGCATCCTGAGGTGCTGAGCAAATATCAGGAACGCTTCCGCCAGATCAGCGTCGATGAGTATCAGGATACGAACGGCGTGCAGTATGCGCTCACGAACCTTCTGGCCAGCCGCTACCGCAACCTCATGGTCGTCGGCGACGACGACCAGTCGATCTATTCCTGGCGTGGTGCTGACATCAAGAATATCCTCTCGTTCGAGCAGGACTATCCGGATGCGAAGGTCGTGAAGCTCGAGCAGAACTACCGCTCGACGGGACACATCCTGAACGCCGCGAATGCGGTCGTGGCGCACAATTCGAAGCGCAAGCCGAAGCGGCTCTTCACGGACAAGGGGGACGGGGAGAAGATCCGCGTCTTCCAGGCAGCAGACGAGCGCGATGAAGGACGCTGGATCGGTGCCGAGATCGAGAAGCTGCACGATGCGGGCACATCCTACGACGATATGGCGCTCTTCTACCGTACGAATGCCCAGTCCCGCATCCTCGAAGATATGCTCCTGCGTGCCGGCGTCCCGTACAAGATCGTCGGCGGCACGCGCTTCTTCGACCGTGCCGAGATCCGCGATGTGATGGCATACCTGAAGCTCGTCGTGAACCCCCATGACGATGTCAGTGCCCTGCGCGTCGTGAATACGCCGAGGCGCGGCATCGGCTCGACCTCCATCGGGAAGATTCAGGCATTCGCACGCGATGAAGGCATCTCGTTCTTCAGCGCCTGCGAGGCTGCGGCGACGGAGACGGGGCTGCTCTCTGCCAAGGCACGAAATGCCCTCATGAGCTTCACGCAGACGATCGAGACGGGGCGCCACTACACAGGCGAGCTTTCCCAGGTCGTCTCGATGATCGTCGACCAGTCGGGCCTCATCAAGGCACTCGAGGCAGAGCATTCCGAGGAAGCGGATTCCCGCATCGAGAACATCAAGGAATTCTTCGGCGTCGCGCAGGAATTCGACGAGAGCCATGAGGACATGACAGCGACGCTCGAGAGCCTGGAAGAGCTCAAGGAGGCGGGTGCGCTCGATGCACGGACAGCCTCGGGCGTCGGGACGCCCGAGGAGGCGGCGCCCCAGGGCGACATCCTGCCGCCTCCGGCATCTGACAAGCTCCCTGCCTTCATGGAATGGCTGGCGCTCAGGAGCGACCTCGATGCGCTCGGCGACTCGACGAGCGCTGTCACGCTCATGACGGTACACTCCGCAAAGGGCCTGGAGTTTCCAGTCGTCTTCGTTGCCGGCATGGAGGAAGGCATCTTCCCGCACTCCGGACACCAGGAGGACCCTGCGGGACTCGAGGAGGAGCGCAGGCTTGCCTATGTCGCAATCACGCGTGCAGAGAAGCGCCTCTATCTGACGTATGCGGCAACGAGGCGTACCTACGGCTCGACCCAGGCAAATCCCAGAAGCCGCTTCGTCGATGAGATCCCGGCCAAGGATATCGAGCCCGTCGGCGTCGGCTCTGCAGGATTTTCCGGTGTCGGCTGGGAGAAGAGGGGAGACCGCCGCGGCACGTTCGGCAGCGGCCGAGGCTCTCAGGTCTACGGCGGCCATGTCTTCGGCTCGGTCACGCGCTCCACAAATGCCGGTGCCCATGCGCAGGCGGGGGCACAGCGCGCTCCTGAGCGTCCGCAGCCGACGCGTGCGGCGCAGACGTCCTTTGCGCCGGGCGACAAGGTCACACACAAGACGTTCGGTCCTGGTGTTGTCATCAAGGCCGACCGCGATACGATCGATGTGCGCTTCGACCGTACTGGCAAGACGAAGAAGCTCATGAAGGGCTTCGCGCCTATCGTGAAGATCGAGGGATAGCATGGACTGGGGAGCAACGGCGGCATTCTTCTCGCTCGATGCAATCGGCGGCAAGATCCTGTATCTCGCTGTCGTGGCAGGCATCGCCTATGTGATCGAGCGGGCGCTCTCAGCCTTCCTCTCGCGCGTCTTCGATGCGACGGATATCCCCGCTGCCTCGATCTTCGTGAACATCGTGAAGGCCTTCATCTGGGCGCTTGCCCTGCTCGCGGTGCTCCAGCCTGTCTTTGGCATCCAGCCGACTGCCTTTGTCGCAGCCCTGGGCGTCACCTCCGTCGTGATCTCTCTGGGCCTCCAGGATACGGTCTCGAACGTGATCGGCGGCCTTGCCCTCATGCTCGGCCAGGTCGTGAAGCCGGGCGACTACATCACGGTCGGCTCCCAGTCGGGCATCGTGATCGATGTCACCTGGAGGAACACCCTTCTCACGGATGCGACAGGATCGACCCAGATCATCCCGAACTCGGTCCTCAACAAGACAGCTGTGACGATCCGCTCTGCCTCCGATGTCACGTCCTGCACCGTGCCGCTCCTGCTCAGAAGCGATGTGGATGTGGATGAGGCGACAGCTGACATCCTGAAGAAGGGACAGGAGGCACTGGGCGACTGGGCGGACCCCGATTTCAAGCCGCTTCTCTGCCTCATCTCGTTCGGGACGTATGGCATAGAGGCAAAGGCCATCTTCCATGCAAAGGCAGATCAGAGCTCGCTTCTGGCTGCCGACAGGGTGGCGCGTGCCATCGCCGGCACGCCCTGGCTTGCGAGGATGGACCGTGAAGTGCCAGAACATGGGTCTGCATCCGAGCAATCTCGCCTATCCTGAGTTCTGTCAGCAACCGTGAAGGAGTTCGTAATGGAAAAGATTGCAAGCTTCACGATCAACCATCTTCTGCTCGAGCCAGGAATCTATCTGTCCCGCAAGGACAAGGACCCTGAGACGGGCTGCATCATCAGTACGTTCGATCTCAGGCTCACAGCACCCAACCGCGAGCCTGTCATGAACACGGCGGGGGTCCACGCTATCGAGCATCTCGGCGCCATGTATCTGAGGAACGATCCCGAGTGGGCAGCACGTACGGTCTACTTCGGGCCCATGGGCTGCCGCACCGGCTTCTATCTCGTCGTCTTCGGCGACTATAGCTCGAAGGACATGGTGGATATCGTGACGAGGCTCTTCGAATTCATCCGCGATTTCGAAGGGGACATTCCGGGTGCCACGCCGCGCGACTGCGGCAACTGGCATGACGCGGACCTGAACGAGGCAAAGTGGTGGGCTCGCCGCTATCTCAGCGAGACGCTTGATGGTATCGACGAAGCGCACCTCAACTATCCCGAAGCGTAAAGGAGCATCCATGGAGGCAATCAAGGTCGGCATCATCGGTGCCATGGCAGAAGAAGTGAACTGGCTCAAGGCCCAGCTCAAGGACTCTCAGACAACGCAGATTGCCCAGCGCGACTTCTGCGAGGGCAAGCTCGGCGGAACGGATGTCGTGGTCTGCGAGTGCGGCGTCGGCAAGGTCAATGCCGCTATGGTCGCGCAGACCCTCTGCGAGCGCTACCACGTGACCCATCTCATCAACACCGGTGTCGCAGGCTCGCTCAACAACGACATCAACATCGGCGACATCGTCGTTGCGACCGACGCCGTCCACCACGATATGGACGTCTGCAACCTCGGCTTCAAGCCGGGAGAGGTGCCGGGGCTCGATACCGTGGCCTTCCCGGCAGACCCTGAGCTCCGCTCTGCAGCGCTCGATGCAGTCGCTGCCGTCGCTCCGGAGATCAAGGGCTTCGCAGGGCGCGTTGCCTCGGGCGAGCAGTTCGTCCGTACGCAGGAGCAGAAGGACCGCATCAAGTCCCTGTTCGACGCTGACTGCACCGAGATGGAGGGCGCACCTATCGCCCAGGTAGCCTACCTCAACAAGGTGCCGTTCGTCGTCGTGCGTGCCATCTCCGACAAGGCAGACGGCTCTGCCTCTGTCGACTATCCGACATTCGAGAAGCAGGCAGCAGAGCACTGCGCAAAGATCGTCGAGTACCTCGTTGCCAAGCTCACGGCCTAGACGCTTCAAGAGGCCCAGAAGGAAGGGAGGCCGGATGCCTGCAGGCATCCGGCCTCCCTCATGTCTATCTGTTGTGACCTCAGAGATAGAGATCGGGCCTGCGCTCATCGAGCCAGGTACGCTCGCTGCGGATCTTGGCAACACGGCCGAGGTCGATGTCTGCGACAAAGAGGCTCTCCTCGGCTCCTGCCTTGCCGACGAGCGTGCCATCGGGTGCTGCCACAAGCGACTCCCCAGCAAAGACAGGGCCGTCGTTCGGCTCCTTGCCCGATCGGTTGCAGAGTGCGACATAGCAGGTGTTCTGGAATGCCTGGACGCGCATCTCCCATTCGAAGAGCTCGAGCGGCTCGTCCTCGACATTCACAGTTGGCACGAGTACAAGCGCGGCACCTTGGGCAGCGCAGCTCCTGATGCTTTCCGGGAAGTGGCGGTCATAGCAGATCACGACACCTATCCTGCCCCACGGGGTGTCGTAGACCTGAAAGCCCGAAGGGGAGGGCGTGTAGTAGTCGGCTTCGAAGAAGCCGGAATAGTTTGCGACATGGACCATGCGGGCAGGTTCGCCCAGAAGCGTGCCATCCGGACCTGCCGTGATCGACGTGTCGTAGGCATGGCCATCAGGCCACCTGCACCAGAGGTTGAACGAGGCAGCGATGCCAAGAGAGCGGCAGGTGCCGAGGAGCTGTCCCAAGGCAGGAGATCCGAGGTCGGGGCACATCTCGTCGAGCTTTCCGCTATAGGGGCTCTCGTCTTTTCTCCAGGCAGGGAAGAACGGTGTGAGCTGCGCTTCAGGGAAGAGCACGAGGTCAGCCTCTGCGGCATCGGCCTGCCTCAGATAGGCAATGCTCGCTTCGAGATTGCCTGCCATCGATTCCTGCATCTGCATCTGTGCCAGAGCGAGGCGCATAGGGACTCCAAACGACAAAGGGCGGCATGCCCAACTGCATGCCGCCCTCTCAGCTTATCTGAGTTTCTGCCTGATGTCTTCGATCTGTGCCTTCAGATCCTGGATGCGCTCTTCCTTCTCCTGGATCCAGCCTTCCATGTTGTCGAGGTACTCCTGACTGGTCGTCGTCTCCATCTTGTCGCGGAGGTGGTCGATCTGGCCTTGGAGGTTCTCGATCTGTGCCTCTCTGCGCTCGATGGCCTCCTCGGACTTCTTCTGGGCTATCTCGTGCCGCGCCTCATGGTAGGCACGCTTCTGGAGCCAGAACTTCTCCTTTGCGTCATGGAAGCTCTCCCAGAGCGCATCGTTCGTCTTCGGGCCGGCATAGCCGATGGCCTTCCACTTGACGTCCAGGCCCTTCATCGTCTCGGTCGCCTCGGGACCGAAGTCCATAGCGGCAGAGACGCGCTTGGCGGTGTCGATGAGCTCCTGCTTCGCCTCGGCGTTCTTCTTGTACTGTGCCTCGACCGCAGCGTAGTGGGCATGCTGGGCATCGAAGAACTTCTGGCGGAGTCCATTGAACTCTTCCCAGAGACGGTCGTTCTCTTCGCGGCCTGCCTGGCCGGCAGCTTGCCATTCCGTCATCAGGTCATGGACTTGGTTCGTCTGTGCCTTCCACTGCGAGGCGCCCCAGGACTCGTCAGGCTGCGGCAGCGCGCGCAGGCGCTCGATGAGCCCCTGCTTCTTGGCGCGGGCCTTTGCGTGGAGGGAGTCAAGCTCCTGGTAATGGGCATTCCTGCGCTCGAAGAACTCATGCTGGGCGCCATTGAACTTCTCCCAGAGGCGGTCGTCCTCTTCGTGGCCAGCAGAGCCTGCCTTCTTCCACGCATCCATCAGGAGGTGGAAGCGCTCGGTCGTGGCCTTCCACTCGCGCGAATCGCGGAGCTTGTCGGCTTCCTCGACGAGCTTCTCCTTTGCGGCCTGCGATGCTTCCCGCTCATGGGTGCGCTCTGCATAGATCGTGTGGCGGGCGGTCTGGAAGGCTTCCCAGAGCTCGTCCTCCTTGGCGGTATGCCAGTTGTGGATGGCGCGCCAGGCGTCCATCGTCGGCCTCAGCTGCTGCGAGCCGTGGCGCCAGTCGGATGTGCGTACGAATTCCTGGAGCTCGCTGACGAGCGCTTCCTTCTTTGCGATGTCAGCCTCGCGCAGAGGATTCGGCTGCACTTCCGGCTCTGTGCTGGATTCTGTCTTTGCCTCGTCTGCCTTCTGCGCATCCGGCACGCTTTCCTGTGCCGTGGTCTCGGTCGCCTCGGTGTCGCGTTCCTCATTCAAAGCCATGGTCACTCCCTGGGTGAGCGAAGAGTAGAGGTGATGTGTGGATGCAGTTCCCACAAGCCGAAAGACTACCACGTACGGCTTCAGATTTTCACCACATCTCCGGCTTTGGACAGCTGGATTCTGTGGGTGGACGCCGTAACAGAAGCGTGCGCAATCAGAAACTTAGAAGAGTGCTTCGGGAAAGCTTCACGGCACCAAGCCATCCTAGACTGGCTTCAGGCGAGCGGGAAACGGGAATCTATTCCAGCCGACCGTAAGCCCCTCCCTCCCTGTTGCCTCTGCCTGCCCAAGGGATTGGCAGAGGCATATCAGGCAGAGCTGTCTCGTGGGATTCCTGGCGACTCGGCCGTTCGGCGCCAAATTGGCACCGCTCGGCACAGGAGTCCCGAAAGAGGCGAAGGACCTGGGTAGGAATATAAGCGAACAGAAAAGGGTCGCACCAAAGAGGCTGCGACGAGAGAAGGGGGTGAGTCCGATGGGCATAGATGAGAGCTCTATAGTGCGTCTGCCCGAGGACCGCTGACCTTATCTGACGGGTGTGGGTTTCAGCCCCCCGCGTACTGGCTGTCCGAGACAGAGCAATGCCAGCCGGGCAATCGGGCAGACGTATGATATTTAGCTGGGTGAGCTCCGGTGCTTCGTGCATCCATTTCACTTTGGTCCAGCACGTGACGAGCGCGTGGCTGTGGCGGCGGGAATGGGCACTGCGAGCCTGAGGAAGGTTCCGACGTCTGTTTCGGCATGATGCAGGAAGCAAAGTTCCGATTCCGTTTTGGCGCCTGGCGCCGAGAGGGATGACACCAAAGTTCTGAGCAGCAGGGGATCTTTCCCCACATCAGGCATCTGTAGTCCGTCATCTGAAATGGGGATGACACCAAAGTTCTAGCGAGCGGGAGCAGAAGCTCCCTCATTGAGGCATCTATCGGATTGCCGCACTTCGATGGAAGGCGGCAGAGCGGAGGAGGGGATACCGAAGTAATAGAGACGATCTATCCAATCGTTCGGTTTTTCGCTATCCTCGCTCTCGATGATAGCTGAGCTGTGGGGGCGGACCGCGCAATCGGGCACGGTCCGCCCTGTTTCATGTCGGGCCTGTCTGAAAAGCTGCAGGCTGGGTATAGCTTGGAGCCAGAAAGACAACTTGGGGAGGCATGATGGACGAAGAAGCTGAGTACGTGGTCCCGTCGGATGAAGAGGAACGCAGAGAGGCACGCGAGGCAGGAGAGCGTGCGCTCAAGAGCCTGAAGGAAGCGCGGGGCTATCTTGCAAAGGCAAGCAGCTGGGGCCTCGTCGACCTCTTCGGCGGCAACTTCATCTCCGGTGCGCTGAAGCATGCCCGCCTTGCCGAGGCGCGCGAGGCGATCGGCCAGGCAAAGCGCGATGTCCAGGCCTTCCAGAAGGAGCTCGGCGACGTCCGGGATGTCGAGCATCTGAAGGTCGATGTGGATGGCTTCCTCGAGTTTGCCGATTTCGTATTTGATGGCGCGATTGCCGACATCCTGGTCCAGTCCAGGATCGAGAAGGCAAAAGACTCGGTCGATGATGCTATCGCCGGCATCGAGCGCTCGCTCAGAGACCTGTAAGAGAAGCGGGAGGGACACGAAAAGTCTCTCCCGCTTCTGCATTTCTTCGGATGTTCTTACTGGGCTGCCGTGAACGTCAGATGCCCGAGCACGGTATCCAGATCGTCCATGCCAGAGGCATCGCGCAGATAGATGTAGTTCTTTCCATCAGGCACCTCGATCAGGGCCTCTGCGATACCGGAGTCCGTATAGGTGATGACAGAGGAGCCGTTGATCTCGGTCGTCGTGTAGTCTGAAGCGGATTTTGCAGAGGCGACGTAGGAGTCGTAGTCGGCCTTCAGGATCAGGAACCCATAGGCTGCGACCTTGCCGTCTTTCGAGACATCGAAGTTCACGCCCTGTTGCACGAGGTCATAGCCATCCGACGTATCGCAGCTGATAGCGACATCGGCATTCTGGAGGATGCCGGTCGTGATCGTCGCTCCGGATGTCCGCTGCGATGCAGCGGTCGTGGTCTCGCCCGTGCTTCCGCAGGCAGAAAGGCTTGCCGCAAGGAGCAGGCCCGACACGAGGGCACAGATGCGGTGTGCGAGCTTGGCCGGTTTCATGGATGCTCCTTTCGGGACGGTCTGAAAAGCATGCCCTTCATGCTACCCGAAGATGGCGGAAGCTGTCGGGATTTGATGATTCCTGCACCTCGTGCACCGGCGGCTTGCTAGGCTTGAAGCAGAAGCTGCGAGGAAGGTGCTGCTATGGATTCTCAGGATATCGATCGGCTGGCGCGCTTGATCTTCGAATACGGCGAGAGTGCAGATTCAGAGCTTATGCCTGCATCTGCCATCCTGGCCTTCGGAAGCCACGACGAGCATGTGGCGGAGCGGGCAGCGGAGCTCTGGCATGAGGGGCTTGCTCCCTTCATCATCTTCACAGGTGGCCTGGGACGCATAACGAAGAGGCTCTGGCAGGAACCGGAAGCAGAGCGCTTTGCCCATATCGCCGAGGAGGCGGGCGTTCCTGTCGATGCGATCGTCACCGAGCCCGATTCCACGAATACGGGCGACAATATCCGCTTCACACGGGAGCTCATGAGGAAGAAGGGGATTGCGAAGGCACGCCTCATTGTCGTCGAGCGTCCCTACCGTGCGCTTCGCACAAGGGCGACCGTGAGCTGCCTCTGGCCGGGACTGACGTTCCAGGTTGCCGTGCCGGATATCGGCTACGATGAGTATGCACGCTGGTACGCAAGCGGCCTGGCACCGATCTCGAAGCATGAGTTCATCTCGGTGCTCGTGGGCGATGTCGAGCGCAATGTCATCTATCCCGAGCGCGGCTGGCAGGACCCCGTCATGACGGCAGAGACGGTGCTCGATGCAAGCAGGATGCTTGCACAGGCAGGCTACACAGAACAGCTGCTGCCCGATGTGAGCATCTGGTAGGACAGCAGGGGACCCGAAAGATTGGGGGCAGACATGATCGAAGCGATTCTGCTCGATGTGGACGGCACGCTCACGAACGACAGGAAGGAGATCACGCCGAAGACCGAGGCTGCGCTCAGGGCTGCTGAAGCGGCGGGCATCCGGCTTGTGCTGGCAAGCGGCAGGACCGACAACGGCCTTTCGCGCTTCGGACGCCAGCTTGGCATGTATGAGCACGACGGTGTCTTTGTCTGCTACAACGGCGCAAAGGCCGTGGACTGCCAGACAGGAGAGATCCTCTTCAACCAGGCCATGAGCGTAGATGCTGCCAAGCGTGTCCTCGAGCATATGAAGCGCTTCTGTGTGTGGCCGATCATGGACCACGGCTGCTACATGTACGTGAACGATGTCTTTGCCGGCATGGTCACGAATCCGGATGGCACCCGCCGCAACATCATCGAGTACGAGTCGCGCTCGAACAGCTACCTGCTCTGCGAAGAGCGCGACCTTGCCGCGTTCGTCGACTGGGAGCCGAACAAGATCCTCGTCGCCGGCGAGCCTGCCTACCTCGAAAAGCATTGGCAAAAGATGGCAGAGCCCTTCGAGGGCGAGCTCAGCTCCATGTTCACGGCACCCTACTACTACGAGTTCACCGCCAAGGGCGTCGACAAGTCGAAGGCGCTCCGCGAGAGCTTCTCTGCTCTCGGCATCGCTCCCGAGAACGTGATCGCCTTCGGCGATGCGCAGAACGATATCACGATGCTCAAGTGGGCAGGCATAGGGGTCGCTATGGGCAATGCCGTCGACGAGACGAAGGAAGCGGCCGACGAGGTGACGCTCTCGAACGAGGAGGACGGCATCGCCGCTTCCCTCGCGAAGCATCTGCCGGATATCTGCGGATAGGGACGGCTTGCATGGATGTGCAGACGGCCGACCCCGATGCTCTGGCAGAGGCGCTCTTCGGCACCGATGAACGTGCGATGCGTGCCTATGCCCTTGCCAGGCGTGCCCATGCAGGGCAGCGCGACAAGGCAGGGGCGCCCTATATCCTGCATCCCCTGAGCGTGGCTCAGGGAGTGATGGCAAGCGGAGATGAAGATGCCCTCGTCTGCGCCCTGCTCCACGATGTAGTGGAGGATGGAGGCGTGGACCTCGATGAGATACGGCAGGAGTTCGGAGACGCGGCAGGGGATGCCGTGGGGCTTCTGACGCATGAAGAGGGCGTGCCCTACCTTGACTATGTAAGGCATATCGCCGAGAGCGGCTCTGCCGCGGCTATCCGGTGCAAGATCTCGGACCTTGCGCAGAACCTCGATATCGCGCGTCTTTCCGAGGCAGGCCAGAAGGATTTTGAGCGTGTGGAGAAGAAATACCTGCCGGCACTCCGCATCCTGCTCGACAGGCTCGAGAAAGGTGTGGCAGACGCAGCCGATGAATGAGCTTTCGGTTGCTTGTGCAGAGCATCTTGCCGGCGAAGATGAAGAAGCCGTCCTGGCACTTCTTGAAGAGACGGAAGGCGAGTTCGTGCCGCCGCTCTCCAAGAGGGCATCGACCCATCAGACAGACTTGAGCACGCCTGCAGCCTCAGACAAGACTGGGGTCGAAGCCTACTTTGCAGAGCTTGCAGGCCAGCCGTTCCTGCTTGCGCGGGAGGGCAGGAGGCTTGCCGGCTTTCTCTCCTATATCAGAGGCTTCGATGCGGGATGGATCCGTCTCGGTGCAGATGCGGTCTACATTACGACCATCTGCACCGCGCCAGAGTTTCGCCATCGCGGTGTTGCTTCGGCGCTCTACCGCGCCCTCGAGAAGAGGATCTGCCCTTCTGCCATGCTCATAAGGACCTGGTCGACAAATGGGGCGCAGCGCTCGCTGCTCGAGAAGGGCGGCTATCGCATGGTGCGCTGCCTCGCAGATGACCGCGGGCCTGGCATCGACACGCTCTACTACCTGAAGGAGCTCGGACAGGTCTCAATCTAGGGGAGAAGAAAAGGACCCGGTGCCTTCTGGCATCGGGTCCCTGCATGAGCATTGATGGCTCTGCGCTAGCGTGCCTGCTGGAGGCTCCTCGAGGGGATGGGTGCTGTCTTTGCAGCAGGCTTGGCCTTCGCCTTGCCGGAGAGCTCCGAGAAGGCTGCGCCGCCGAGGATGAGGACAGCTCCTGCAAGCTGCGCTGCGCTCATGGGCTCGCCGAGCAGGATGACGGAGAAGACGACAGCAGAGAGCGGCTCGAGATAGCCGCAGACCGACACGGTCTGGACCGGCAGGTCGTGCATCGCAGCGAAGTAGAGGAAGCAGCCAAGGCCGGTATTGACGAAGCCGAGCATGAGGGCAGGAGCGATATCGGTGGCAGCAAAGGAAGGAAGCGCCTGGCCTTTCAGAAGAGCATAGATGAAGACGCAGGCAAAGCTGCCGATGAGCTGCACGGTCGCATTCTCGAGGCCGCAGATGTCGGTGACCTTCTTCGAGAAGATGACCATGAGGGCATACATGACCGCGGACATGAAGCCGCAGATAAGGCCGAACAGAGAGAGCGTGCCCTGAAGTCCCTGGCCGACGACGAGGAAGCATCCGCCGACGACAGCTGCAAAGCCGGCAAGCTTGCGGGCACCGAGGTGCATATGGAAGAGAATCGGCGAGAGGGCCATGACAATGACAGGGCCGCAATAGTAGAGAAGGGAAGAGACGCCGACGCCGATCAGACGGTAGGCCTGGAAGAGGAAGATCCAGCCGCCGCCAAGTGCTGCTCCCGAAAGGGCAAGGAAGAGCGCCTGCTTCGGGTGTGCGGCACTCTGGAGCGTCTCATGGCTGCGGAGAAGCCCGGCTGCGAGTATGACGGCGAGGAGGAGGCTGCCGAGGAACGTGCGCACGAGCACGATCTGGGTGGAAGGAAGGAGCATCTGTGCCGCTACAATGCCATTGGAGCCAAAGAGAAGCAGCGCTGCGAGATAGCGGAGCAGGGATTTCCTCATGGATGCACCTTTCCAGATGATTGCCGTGCCACCCATTTTCCCAGAGCGCTTCTTACAATAAAAGCGAATATGATAAATATGTTGTATTATGAATTGTGATGGAAAGGAGCGGGCATGGACACGAACATCCAGAAGTACCGCGCCCTTATCGAGGCAGTCGATCAGGGCAGCTTCTCGCGGGCGGCAGAGGTCCTCGAATGCTCGCAGCCGGGCATCAGCCGCATGATTGCAGATCTCGAGCATGACTGGCGCGTCCGCCTTGTCGAACGTGGCCGTGGCGGCGTCTCGCTCACGGCTGAAGGCAAGAAGATCCTGCCGTACGTGCGCCGGGTCGTCGAAGAGGACCGGGAGCTCCACAGCCGGATCGACGACGTGAACGGCCTTGCAGTCGGCACGGTGCGCATCGGCTCGTTCACGAGCGTGGCCACGCACTGGCTCCCGCATGTGATTGCGCGCTTCCAGAAGGACTTCCCCCAGATCGACTATGAGCTCGTGATGGGCGACTACACCGAGATAGAGCGCTGGGTGCAGGAGGGCAGGGTCGACTGCGGCTTCATTGCCGGAAAGCCGAAGAGCACCCTCATGGACAGGCTGCTCGACCGTGACGAGATGCTGGCTGTGGTGCCCGAAGGGCACCGGCTCGCCTCCAGGGATTCCTGCGCTCTCGAGGACCTCTGCCGCGAGCCGTTCATGATGCTGCAGCAGAGCGGCGACACCGAGGTCTCAGGCATATTCGAGGCTGCGCATCTTGCACCTGACGTCCGCTTCGTGACGTGGGATGACTATGCAATCATGTCGATGGTGGAAAATGGCCTCGGCGTCTCCGTGCTGCCGAGTCTCGTGCTCAAGCGCAATCCCTATCACATCAAGCTGCTGCACCTCGAGGAGCCAGCTTTCAGAAACATCCGCGTGATCACACGTCCGGACATCTCGAAGATCGCCTCGAAGTTCCTGGAATACCTTAAGTACAGAAACGAGACAGTGGAGGACTAGCGCAGCTTCTCCACTGCTATGCCTTCTGGCGCATCCTTGCAGACAAAGAGCTGCTCTGCCAGAGCCTTGCCCTGGCAGAACTCTGCGTCCTTGAAGAGGCAGAAGCGGATCTCGTCGAAAGAGGGCGCTTCTGCAAGGAGGATCTCGAGCGCCAGAGGCAGTGCCTCTTCGAGGGGATAGCCATAGACGCCTGTCGAGATCGAGCAGAACGAGATCGTGCGCGCGCCTGCATGTCTTGCCTCTTCGCATGAGGTGCGGTAGCAGGAGGCAAGCTGCTCGCGCGCGCGCTGAGGAGTCTCCCTTGCATAGATGGGGCCGACGGTATGCACGATGAAGCGGCAGCCGGTGCGGGCTTCAAGGTTGAAAGACGGCGTCACGACAGCCTGTCCCGTCGGGCAGAAGCCAATCTTCCTGCAGGCACGGTCAAGCTCTGGACCGGCAAGCGCATGGATCGCTCCGTCGACGCCGCCCCCTCCGGCAAGCGCGCGGTTTGCAGCATTGACGATTGCGTCGGTCTTCTGGTCTGCGACCGAGCCATGGATGAGATAGAGCATGAACATTCGCCCCTTCTTTTGCCATACACTATAGACGTTTGCAGAAATGCGCTGCCAGAGAGGTGACCCATGCAGATAGCGTCAGACGGAGAGGCCCTTGTGCCTGCACTCGAGGAGCTGGTCTCGAGGGAGCATCCAGTCCTCATCGGTTCTGCTGTCGATGCAGACGAGAGGCCGCGGACAGACGAAGTGTGGCTCGAAGGCTTCGACGGGGAGGGCCTCGCCTTTGCTGTGCGCGCAGGCACGGCGCTCTCATCGTCTCTTCGCCATAGGCGCTATGTCTCGGCGATGGGAAACGTCGTATGGGAGGGAAGGCCTGCGTTCGTGGGATTTGCAGGACGTGTGCATGAGCTCTCCCAGAGCGACCTTTCGCTTCGCCTCAGGGAGGCAGGCACGGATGCGGACAGCGTGCTTGCAGGAGGCTATGGGAGCCTTGCCGGCTTTGTCCTCTTCGATGGACGGGGAATACTTCGCCAGGATGGCACCGAATGGAAGTTCGGCGTCGGCACGGCAGAGCCGCCTGCAACGTATTACGTCACGAACTCCTGCACAGGCTGCGGCATCTGCGTCGTGGCCTGCCCGCAGCTTGCGATAGATCTCACGAAGAGCCCGGTCATGATCAGCCAGCCGCGCTGCATCCATTGCGGCACCTGCTTCGAGAGCTGCCCGAATCATGCCATCATCAGGCTCTAGCAGAAGGAAGGTCATGGGTTCCATGGGACAACATGAGGGATGGGTCGGCGTCTTCGATTCGGGCGTCGGCGGCATCAGCGTGCTCGAGCATCTCGTGCGCGAGCTTCCGCATGAGCGCTTCCTCTTCTTTGGGGACTCGGCGAATGCACCGTACGGAGAGAAGACGGACGAAGAGGTCATGAAGCTCTCCCGTGCCATCGTGGAGTACATGGTGCATGAAGGCTGCAAGGCCATTGTCATTGCCTGCAATACAGCGACCTCGGTCGCGGCGGCGACGCTTCGTGCCGAGTATCCAGATCTTCCAATCATCGGCGTCGAGCCAGCGCTCAAGCCGGCAACGCTTGCTCCGAAGCACAGAAGAGTGCTGGTCATGGCAACACCGGTGACGCTCAGGCTCGACAAGTACCATCAGCTCGCAGCTACCTGGGGCTCCGACTCCGAAGTCATCTCCCAGCCCTGTCCGGGGCTTGCGGCAAGGATAGAGCATGCCAACCTCGATGCTCCCGACCTCACAGAGCTCATCGAGCGCCTTGTCGGCCGGTATGCCGGAACGGTCGATTCCGTCGTGCTGGGGTGCACGCACTATCCCTTCGTGGCACGTCAGATTCGCTCGGTCGTCGGCGATGTGCCGCTCTTCGAATCGGGTGCCGGCGCGGCACGCGAGCTCAGGCGCCGCCTCGAGGAGACGGGCAGGCTTGCGCCTGCGTCGCAGGAAGGCACGGTCGAGTTCCGGTCGAGCAGGAATACGCCAGAGGAGCTTGCGCTCTACCGCTGGTTCTTCGCGCAGGAGGTATAGGCATGATCCAGGGCGCAATCTTCGATATGGATGGCCTCATGGTCGACTCCGAGCGCGTCTGGTGTGCCCAGTGGCCCCAGGTCTGCGAAGAGGCGGGAGTGCCCTATCGCCCTGAAGTCGCAGACAGGACGCGCGGCACGACGGACGAGCGGGGAGCTGAAATCCTCGAGGAAATCTATAGCGACATCAAGGATGTCGACGGGGCGCAGATGATCAGAAGGCTTCATGAGCTTGCAGGCGTCGTCTTCAGGACCCAGGGTGTTCCCGCAAAGCCTGGCCTCTTCGAACTCATGAACTATCTCGGCGGCTGGCATATACCCTGCGCCGTGGCGTCATCTTCTCCGCTCGAGCTCATCCATCTCCACCTCGGCCATCTCGGGCTCGAAGGAGCTTACCAGGCCATCGTGAGCGGCAGGGATTCCGGCATCGCGCGCAGCAAGCCGGCACCCGATATCTTCCTCGAGGCAGCGCGACAGCTTGGGGTAGAGCCCGAGCGCACGCTTGTGCTCGAGGATTCCTACTCGGGTGTCAAGGCAGGAGCCGCAGGGCATTTCATAACCATCATGGTGCCCGATCTCTCGCCCGTGACAGATGAGATGCGAGGCATGGCATCCTACATCTGCCAGGACCTGGCCGAGGTCGCAGACCTTCTGGACCAGGGCTTCATCGATGCCTGATTGAGACTTCTCTCAGCTTCATAGGCGTTCCGTGTCGGTTTCCTGCCGATCCTAAGGGCCGGCAGGAAACCTGCCTCAAGAGGCGATTATGGAGTGTGGCATCCTCATCGAAAGGAACACATGAACAGGAAGACCTATATCGTTCTCATGATCGTCTCTGCGGTTGTTGCCGTGCTCTCGCTTGCCATGGTCCTCTGGACGCATATGTCCGAGAGCGCCTACGAGTCGCTCGTCACGGCCTCCATGGGCCTGCAGCTTGCCTATATCGTCTCTTCGCCCCTGCTTGTCGAGAGCATCGCCTTTGCCGGCATGATCACGCTCGTGCATCTCGGGCACCTGCGCCTCGGCAAGACCCAGAGGATCGTCTCGCTTGTGCTTGGCTGCGTGCTTACGCTCTTCGTCGTCGCAGGCTCGCTCGTGGCAGCATATCTGCCGTCGGCCCTTCAGGTCGTGTTCGTCGTCTGCGTCCTCATTGCGGCCCAGTACCCGCTCTGCATGATTGTACCTGCCCTCATGCTCGGATTTGGCCTTGCGCTTCCGAAGGAGCAGGCAGAGGCCTAGGCCCGATCTGGGCTGGTTTAATTCCTCTATGTAACTAGGAATTAACAGAGCAATCCCATATTCCCACTTGAATGGTAGGAATATAAGTGCCATTCTGTACACAACGAGCTTGCAGGCCATCCAGGACTTGTGTCCCCGGCCAAACCACCCTCGTATCCAGCAGATAGCAACAGAAAGGCACGAACATGAAGGTCGCAAAGCACCTCGAGGCACTGATTGGCACCACCCCGCTTGTGGACCTCTCCGCCCTCGTCGACGGCAAGGCTACGATTCTCGGCAAGTACGAGGCAACGAACCCTGGCGGATCTGTGAAGGACCGTATCGCGAAGGCCATCCTCGATGCCGCAGAGGCAGACGGCACCCTGAAGCCAGGAGGCACGGTCATCGAGCCGACGAGCGGCAACACCGGTGTCGGTCTTGCCATGCTTTCCGCAGCGCGTGGCTACCATATGATTCTCGTGATGCCTGAGACGATGTCCATCGAGCGCCGCAAGCTTGCTGCCTCCTATGGTGCAGAGATCGTCCTCACGCCGGGCAAGGATGGCATGAAGGGCGCCATCGCAAAGGCAGACGAGCTCAAGGCCCAGACGCCGGGCGCAATCGTTGCCGGCCAGTTCGTGAATCCTGCAAACCCGCGTGCCCACTACAAGACGACCGGACCTGAGATCTGGCGCGACACCGAAGGCACCGTCGATGCAGTCGTCGCAGGCGTCGGCACGGGCGGCACGATCTCCGGCACCGCGAAGTTCCTGAAGGAGCAGAAGGCTTCCGTCAAGGGCATCGCTGTCGAGCCGGCAGAATCTGCTGTGCTCGAGGGCAAGCCGGCAGGCCCCCACAAGATTCAGGGCATCGGTGCTGGCTTCATCCCGAAGACCTATGATGCCTCCGTCGTGGACGAAGTCGTGCCTATCGCTTCCCAGACTGCAATCGACACGAAGAAGAAGCTCTCCGACGACTTCGGCATCCTCGTCGGCATCTCCTCCGGCGCTGCTGTCGCTGCCGCCGTCGAGCTTGGCAACCGTCCCGAGTATGCTGGCAAGACGATTGTCGCGATCATGCCGGATACCGGCGAGCGCTATCTCTCCATGGACCTCTAAAGCAGATATGCACAGATGGGGGAGGGCAGCCTGCATCGCAGGATGCCCTCCCTTTTCTTGGCTCGAGACGTGCTGCTCCTGTTGACCGGAGTGCCCTTCGAGCGGTATAACTGTCTCTGAAATACCGCTACGCAAGTATGATTTAGAAGGGCCGGTGCTCGATGCAAAGGGCTGGCAGGAGACAGACGGGAGCCGCCTTGGGCCATGTGCCAGGCGCGCTCTGTATATCCCGCTAGGTCATATCGGCACGTTCGGCAAGGAGGCTGCCAGTGGCTGAAGCTGTTGCAGCAGCGGAATGCGGCATTTTCTCTGGAGAGGCAATGAATGCAGATGAGAGGGGCTTCCTCGAAGCTCCGGAAGATATGAGCCGTGAACACGGCAAGATCGGCCTTATCAAGATGATGAAGGAGGATGCACGTGCGGTCGTCGCACGCGATCCTTCGGTGTCGTCTGTGCATGAGGTCGTGTTCTTTGCGGCGGGCCTGCGTGCGGTCTGGGCCTATAGGCGCCAGCATTGGCTGTGGACCCACGGCATGCATTCGCTTGCCATGTGGTCGCAGAGCCATACGCGCAAGCGCTATGCCATCGATATCCATCCTGCCGCTACGATCGGCAGGCGTTTCGTGATCGACCACGGCATCGGCATCGTTATCGGCTCCACCGCCATCCTGGGCGATGACTGCATGCTCTATCAGGGCGTGACCTTGGGCATGACAGGACACCATGCTGGCAAGCGCCATCCTACCCTCGGCAACAATGTGATGGTCGGCGCGCGTGCAACGGTGCTCGGAGCGATCACGATAGGGGACAACGTGAAGGTCGGCGCGAATGCGGTCGTGCTCGAGGATGTCCCGGCCAATGTCACGGTTGCAGGCATCCCAGCCCACATCGTGAAGGATCATCGCTGCTGGGAGATGCCCCAGTTCTCGCTCGTGGACGGCGAGGCTGCGGTGAAGAGCCTCTTGGGCGAGGAGAAGGGCAATACCCTCGACGACGATGAGAACAAGCGCTGGTCCTGTGCACTCTGACAGCTTGCTTGAGCCTCGCTGAAATAGTTTCCGTCTGTTTACAGGTCCGAGACATCTCCGGACTTGCACGTACCATAGCCACAACTCGATAGTCCGCTGCAGGGGATATCTGCAGCTATCCTTGAAAGCGAGGTTCCATGTCTGCAAATTTCAAGAGGCGCCTTCCCATCCCGCAGGATCTCAAGAAGGAGATGCCGCTTTCCGATGAGAGCGCCGAGCGCAAGAAGGCAGTCGACGCCGAGGTTGCCTCGATCATCCGTGGCGAGTCTGACAAGAAGCTCATCATCGTCGGCCCCTGCTCTGCCGACAACGAGGACGCCGTGCTCGACTACGCGAGCCGTCTTGCCGTGCTCCAGCAGTGCGTCCAGGACAAGCTCGTCATCGTCATGCGCGTCTACACGAACAAGCCGCGCACGAACGGCACCGGCTACAAGGGACTGCTCCATCAGCCGGATCCTGAGGGCGCTCCTGACCTGCTCGAGGGCCTCAAGGCCATCCGCCACATGCATATGCGCGTCATCGAGGAGACGGGCCTCTTCACGGCAGATGAGATGCTCTATCCGGAGAACGACCGCTTCCTGAGCGACCTTCTGGCCTATGTCGCTGTCGGCGCCCGTTCGGTCGAGAACCAGCAGCACCGTCTTGTCGCTTCTGGCATCGAGGTCCCGGTCGGCATGAAGAACCCGACGGGTGGCTCCATGTCCGTGATGCTGAACTCCGTCTATGCAGCCCAGCATCCGCAGACCTTCATCTACCGCAACTGGGAGGTCGAGACAACCGGCAACCCGCTTGCTCACTGCATCCTGCGCGGATACCGCGGCCTCGACGATATCAACTACCCGAACTACCACTATGAGTACCTCGAGCGCCTCGCTGCTGCCTACGAGGAGAACGAGAAGTACCAGAATCCGGCTGTCATCATTGACACGAACCACGACAACTCGGGCAAGCGTCCTCTCGAACAGATTCGCATCTGCAACGAGGTCCTCGATTCCGCCCACAGGAACGAGGCCATCGGCAAGCTCTTCCGTGGTTTCATGATCGAGTCCTACATCGAGGACGGCAACCAGCCTATCGGCGGCGGCGTGTATGGCAAGTCCATCACGGATCCCTGCCTCGGCTGGGCAAAGACGCAGAACCTCATCATGCACATTGCAGACCGCATCTAGCATCTGTTTCCCAAGATCTTGCGGGGAGGCTGGCTTTCGGGCTGGCCTCCTTTTCTGTGCTTGGGCATTCCGTGCATGCGATGCCGGAAGTGCGTGTTGCGGGTAGGATAGGGGAGCATGCAAGCGGCAGCACACGCTGCCAAAGACAAGAAGGAGCATGATTCTATGCCTTGCACAACCCTTCTGATCGGCAAGAAGGCCTCCTATGACGGCTCCACGATCGTGGCCAGGAACGAGGATTCAGGATCGGGCAGCTTCTGCCCGAAGCGCTTTGTCGTCGTGCATCCCGAAGAGCAGCCGCGCCACTACGTCTCGAAGATTGCCCATCTCGCAATCGAGCTTCCTGACAACCCGGAGCGCTACACGGCGCTGCCGAATGCCATCCTCGACGAGGGTATCTGGGCTGAGGCTGGCGTGAACGAGAGCAATGTCTCCATGAGCGCAACGGAGACCCTCACGACGAACGAGCGCGTGCTCGGAGCTGACCCCTTCGTCGTCTACAAGCCGGCACAGGGCACGGAAGGCGAAGAGGGCTATGAGCCTGAGGTCGCAGGCGGTATCGGCGAGGAGGACATGGTCACGATCGTCCTTCCCTACATCAAGAGCGCACGCGAGGGCGTGAAGCGCCTCGGCGCCCTTCTCGAGCAGTATGGCACCTATGAGATGAACGGCATCGCCTTCTCCGATGCGGACGAGATCTGGTGGCTCGAGACGGTGGGCGGACACCACTGGATCGCAAAGCGCGTCCCGGACGATGCCTATGTGACGATGCCGAACCAGCTTGGCATCGATGCCTTCGACTTCGATGATGCCTTCGGCGCCCAGAAGGACTACCTGTGCTCTGCTGACATGAGGGAGTTCGTGGAGAAGAACCACCTCGACCTCACGCTCGGAGACGGCCTCATGAATCCGCGCGATGCCTTCGGCTCGCACTCCGATTCCGACCACGTCTACAACACGCCGCGTGCCTGGGCCATGCAGCGCTTCCTCAATCCCCATGCCCTCAAGTGGGACGGACCGGATGCTGATCTCACGCCGGAAGCGGATGACATCCCCTGGAGCCGCGTGCCGGAGCGCAAGCTCACGATCGAGGACGTGAAGTATGCCCTGTCCTTGCACTATCAGGGCACGCCCTTCGACCCCTACAGCCGCCGCGGCGACGAGAGACGTGGCATGTATCGTCCTATCGGCATCAACCGCAACAGCCAGCTCTCTGTCGTGCAGCTGCGCCCCTATGGGCCTGAAGCGTGCCGTGCTGTCCAGTGGATTGCCTTCGGCAGCAATGTCTTCAATGCGCTCGTGCCGTTCTACACGAATGTGCGGACGACGCCTGCCTATCTCGAGAAGACGGATGCCCACGTCACGACCGAGTGCTTCTACTGGGAGAACCGCATCATTGCAGCGCTTGCAGATGCACACTTCCATGATGCAGCAGCAGATGTCGAGCGCTACCAGGAGAAGGTCGGCGGTATGGGACATGCCATGCTCCACGAGACGGATGCTGCTGTGGAGAAGGGCACAGACGATGTCCAGGCTGTGCTCGAGGCAGCCAACCAGAAGATGGCTGACGAGCTCAAGGAAGAGACGGACGCGCTCCTCTCGAAGGTCCTCTTCTTCGCAAGCATGGGCATGAAGAACAGCTTCTCGAAGGATGACATGTAGGATCTTTCGGAGAGCAGAGAGGCAGTGCCTGAAGGCGCCTGGATTTATCCGGGCGCCTTTTCTGAAAGCTTTCTAAACTTGTATATACGAGCTTGTCTGATATAACATATCTGCATCTTTTTTGGGGTGGTATCGAACCGCTTACGGAAAAGTACCGGCCGCCGGCCCATCGCTGTTCAATCTTTTACGCTTCCGTAATGAATATTGGCCAAACTAAGGGGCAGCGAGGGGCGAGAGTCATGGCCGGAACGAAAAGAAGGAGGAAGTGCCATGTCATCCGCAGAGAAACGCTTTCAATCCTTTATCCGCAAACTCGATAACAGCGATTATGTGTATGACGTGCTGAGGATGGGGCCATCTCCCATTGTCTCGGTCGTCTTCGGAGCCAAGCCGCGCTCGGGCCATTCGAAGGTCTTCGAGCATGTCGGCAAGAAGCAGCTGCCTCAGCTCTATGTCTATGCCATCTTTTCCAAGGACGGGGAAGAAGTGCACTTCCAGACGTCCCCGCTGGTGCGCGTTCCCCAGAACCAGCGCTCCCAGGCGCTTTCGGTATGCAATGCCGCCAACAACCAGCAGCGCTGGATCAAGTTCAATCTGAACTCCTCCGACTACATCGTCGGACACTACGATCTTCTGCTCCAGGGCCATGGTGCAAGCGATGCCTGCGTCACGATCGCTCAGCGTGTGGCTGATGTGGTCGACGAGACCCTGCCGCTCCTCCAAAGCTGCCTTGAGCAGGATGCCTCTGAAGAGGAAGTCGCGTAAGGAAAAGTCCATCTGCAGGAGAGCGCTGGAATCCAGAGCATGCCGAAGCTCCGGAAACCAGTGCTTTTCCATGTCTCGATGCTCCCTTGGCATAAAAAAGATCCAGCAGGGAGAGGGTCTGCTGGATCTCGGACACGTCTGTGTCCCTGGGAATGGGCTCCGAAACGAGGGGGAAGGAAGAGCTAATTCCCATCTGTTGGCTAGGATTAAACACCTTTGGCCTGATGGTGTCAATAGTAAACCAAAGAAAACTTTGTTGCATGGAGGAATTGCGCACTGAATTGTGCAGCGTTTCCGCGGGCTGACAGGCGTGCCTATGCATGATGAGAAAAAGCTCTCATGCATGTTCGGACAGGGCTGGCTCGAATATGTGCCATATCGCTAGCTGATATCAGGACATTCTGTTTCAGGCAGGAAAACTCATAGGTAACGTAGATGCCCATCTGTGTGTGCGTGCGCTAGGGTACGCATATCAAGAAAGCAACAGGCTTTCTTTCAGCCAGCCGGAAAGGGGATCGAGATGGAATGCGCTTCTTCCAAGCACGCTGAAGCAGCTCTCTCCTCTGTCGGTGCAGCGGCTGTCCTCGGCCTACGAATTACCATGGCCGTACCTCGCATCTGGCTATAGCCGGCGGGGGAGGCCTTCTGAGCTGCGGGAATGGTAGCCGCAGCGCTTCTGTTGCAGCAGCGAGGACAGATTGTTTCAGAAAAGAATCTCAAAGTTACTGATACATCAAAACCTGTCGGTTCTTGCAAAGCTGCTTTCCAATTGGTCCTAAGTTCTCTATCAGAGCTTCAAGGCACAACAGAAAGGGAGAATCTGTTATGGCAAGCATCTCACGTCGTTCGTTCCTGAAGGCAACCGGCGCTTCTGCCGCTGCTCTTGGCCTGGCAGCCTGCGGCAACTCGGGCTCCGGCTCCTCTGACTCCAGCTCGATCAAGCTGGGTGTTCTCGGCCCCTATTCGGGCTCCGTCGCACAGTACGGCCTGGCCGTCCGCAATGGCGTGGAGCTCTACTTCTCGCTGAACCCAAAGATCAATGGCAAGGACGTCGAGCTCGACGAGATGGATGAGAAGGGCGATGCCACCGAGGCTGTCAACGCCTACCAGAAGATGGTCGAGAATGGCGATGTCGCAATCATCGGCGACGTCACCTCGACGCCTTCCATCGCTGTGGCCCAGCAGTCCGTGAACGACAACATGCCGCTCATCTCTGCATCTGCAACGGCTGCTGGCTTTGTCCAGTATGGCTCCAACGCCTTCCGTGCCTGCATCACCGACCCGTATCAGGGCAAGCTCATGGCAGACTTCGCTGCAAAGCAGGGCTACAAGACGGTCGGCACGATCTACAACTCCGGCGGCGACTACGAGAAGGGCGTCAACGACGCATTCGTCGAGGAAGCCGGCAAGAAGGGCATCACGATCACGACGCAGCAGGGCTATGCTGACGGCGACGTCGACTTCAACGGCCAGCTGACCGCCATCATCGCTACGAGCCCTGATGCCATCTTCTGCCCGAACTACTACCAGGACGACGGCAAGATCGTCACCCAGGCTCGCCAGCAGGGCTACAAGGGCGTCTTCATGGGCGCCGATGGCTGGTCCAACATCGTGGGCGGCTCCGAGGAGTACGCATCCGCTGAGGACCTCGAGGGCTGCTACTATGACTGCTCCTTCGTCTCCGAGAACCCGGACGAGAAGGTCCAGAAGTTCATCTCCGACTACAAGGCAAAGTTCAACGACGAGCCGTCGAACTTCTGCGCCCTCGGCTACGACGCTGCCATGGTCATGGCCAACGCCATCGAGACCGTGGAGAAGGACGGCAAGGCCAAGGCTGGCACTGCCGACTACTCCCAGGCCATCATCGACGCTATCGCCTCTGGCTCCGTTGACGGCGTGACCGGTACGATCAAGTACGAAGGCACGGGCGACCCGGTCAAGCCGACCCTGGTCATCACGTTCAAGGATGGCGCGCAGGAGGTCTTCCAGACCGTCGAGGCAGAGTCCTAAGACGCAAGCTCATAGCTCAGCCAAAGGAGCGGGCATCCGGCCAAATGCCGGGCGCCCGCTCTTCTTGGGCTCGAGGATACGCAGGTAAACGGCCTGTTACCATTGAGATACTAGCTATAGCAATTTCTTCTTTTCTTCTTGGGCGAAGCTATTCTAAATATCGAGTATTTAACCATTGCTATGAAAGGGGTGGTCAGGCATGACACTCGTCACGCAGATCATGAACGGTCTGCAGCTGGGCAGCGTCTATGCGCTTGTGGCCCTGGGCTACACGATGGTGTACGGCATCATCCTGCTGCTCAACTTCGCACACGGCGACATCATCATGGTCGGCGCCTACATCTCATGGATTGTCATGTCCCAGCTGGGCATGCCTCCATTTGTTGCTGTCGTACTCTCTATCGCAGGCTGCACGCTGCTCGGCGTACTCATCGACAAGGTCGCCTATGCGCCGCTTCGCAATGCGCCGCGTCTGTCGATCCTGATCACGGCCATCGGCGTCTCCTACTTCCTGGAGAACGGCGCACAGCTCGTCTTCGGCGCTGACGCAAAGGTTGTGCCTTCCTTCATCGATTCCACGACAGTCGAGATCGGCGGCATGCAGATCTCGTCGGTCGCCCTTCTCACGGTCATCGTGACGGCCATCTCGACAATCATCCTCACACAGCTGGTGGACAGGACGAAGCTCGGCAAGGCCATGCGTGCCGTCTCTGAGGATATGGGTGCTGCACGCCTCATGGGCATCAATGTGAACAACACGATCTCCTTCACGTTCGCTGTGGGCTCTGCGCTTGCTGGCATCGGTGCTGTCCTCTACTCGATGGCATACAGCCAGGCGACGCCGACCATGGGCATCATGCTCGGCACGAAGGCCTTCGTCGCAGCAGTCCTCGGTGGCATCGGCTCGATTCCAGGCGCCGTCATCGGCGGACTCCTCGTCGGCTTTGCCGAGGTGGCTGTCTCTGCTGTGGGCCTCTCCGTCTGGAAGGATGCTGTCGTCTTCCTCCTGCTCATCATCGTCCTCATCGTGAAGCCGACGGGCATCCTCGGCCGTCCGATGTCCGAGAAGGTGTAGGGGATAACAATGGCTGAAGCAATCAACAGGGCGTACCGCACGCTCTCTACCAAGCAGCGATACCTCATCAATTCGATCCTGGTCGTTGCTTTCCTCGCAATCGGCGAGCTCATGATTTCCGGAGGCGTCATCTCCCGCTACCAGACGACGGTCCTGGAGCAGGTCGGCATCTACATCATCATGGCAGTGTCGCTGAACATCGCCACCGGCTACCTGGGACAGCTTCCTCTGGGCCATGCCGGCTTCATGTCGGTCGGTGGCTACTCCTGCGCCATCTTCATCATGCGCATGGCTGACGTCTTCGGTGTCGGCACCCGCGACTTCTCGACGGGCACACCCCAGGCAATGCTGCTCTTCGTCTGCGGCCTCATCTTCGGCGGCCTCTGCGCTGCCCTTGCCGGCCTCATCATCGGCATCCCGGCCCTGCGCCTCAAGGGCGACTACCTTGCCATCGTCACGCTCGGCTTCGCTGAGATCATCCGTGTTGTCATGCTCAACATCGACGACGTCCTCGGCTTCCAGCTCACGGGCGGCGCCAAGGGCCTGACGGGCATCCCGTCCTACACAAACTTCCTGAACACGTTCATAGTCGTCGCCATATCGCTCTTCCTGATCCACACGATGATGAAGAGCAGGCACGGACGCTCGATCCTGTCGATCCGCGACAACGAGATCGCCGCAGAGTCTGTGGGCGTCAACACGACGTACTACAAGACGCTCGCCTTCGTCGTCTCTGCCTTCTTCGCCGGCATCGGCGGCGGCCTCTATGCAGGCTGCGTCGGCGTCATGATGCCTGCCAAGTTCGGCTTCATGAAGTCGATCGAGATCCTCGTCATGGTCGTCCTCGGCGGCATGGGCTCCATGCTCGGCTCCGTCCTCTCCGCGACCGTCCTCACGATCCTGCCTGAGGCGCTGCGTGCCTTCTCCGACTACCGCATGGTCGTCTACGCAGTCGTCCTCATCGTCGTCATGATCTTCCGTCCGCAGGGCCTCATGGGCACCTACGACTTCTCGATGGGCAATACGATCGAGAAGATCATGAACGGCCAGTTCCCCTGGAAGAAGCAGAAGAAGGAAGAAACAGTAGCAGAAGAGACGAAGGAGGTGGCGAAAGATGGCCGATAGCCCGAATGAGATCAAGCGCAAGCGTCAGCGCGAGGTGCTGCTTCCGGTACCGACGCCCAACCTGGTCACCGAGCGCGACTTCGGAAAGCCGCTCGTCCTCGAGGTCGAGCACCTCGGCATCGACTTCGGCGGCCTCACGGCAGTCGATGACTTCAACATTGCAATGGGCCCGACCGAGATTGCCGGCATCATCGGCCCGAACGGCGCCGGCAAGACGACGATCTTCAACCTCCTCACGAAGGTCTACCAGCCGACCCGCGGCACGATCCTTCTGAACGGCGTCGATACCGCCGGCATGAACACGATCCAGGTCAACCGCCTCGGCATCGCCCGTACGTTCCAGAACATCCGCCTCTTCAGCCAGATGACGGTGGAGCAGAACATCCTTGTCGGCATGAACAACTCGATGAACACCTCGCTTCTCCAGGACATGCTGCGCTTCCCGGCGCACTGGAAGGAAGAGAAGGAGTTCCACGACAAGGCAATGGATCTCTTGGGCATCTTCAACATGCAGAAGTATGCCAATGAGCTTGCAGGAAACCTGCCCTATGGTGCACAGCGCCGCCTCGAGATTCTGCGTGCCCTGGGCACGAATCCGAAGCTCCTGCTTCTCGACGAGCCTGCCGCCGGCATGAACCCGAACGAGACCGAAGAGCTCATGGAGAACATCCAGAAGATCCGCGATGACTTCCAGATCGCCATCCTTCTGATCGAGCACGATATGGCTCTCGTCATGGGCATCTGCGAGATTGTCGGCGTCCTCGACTACGGCAAGATCATCTGCAAGGGCACGCCGGAAGAGGTACAGTCCGATCCGCGCGTCATCGAGGCATACCTCGGCAAGCAGGGTGCCAAGGCTGCCAAGGAGGCGGTGGAGAAATGACCATGCTGAAGGTTGATGACCTCCAGGTCTACTACGGCGCAATCCACGCCGTGAAAGGAATCTCCTTCGAGGTCAACGAAGGCGAGATCGTCTCCTTGATCGGTGCCAACGGCGCCGGCAAGTCGACGACCATGAACACGATTGCAGGCCTCATCAAGCCGAAGGAAGGCAAGATCGTCTACAAGGACGAGGACATTACAGGCCTTCCTGCCCACAAGATCGTCGCGAAGGGCATGGCTCTCTGCCCCGAGGGCAGGCGCGTCTTCTCGCATCTGACGGTTCAGGAAAACCTCGAGATGGGCGGCTACTTGAGGACAGCCGCGGAGAACGCGGACACGATGGAGAAGGTCTATACGTACTTCCCGCGCCTGAAGGAGCGCAAAGCCCAGACGGCCGGCACGCTCTCCGGCGGCGAGCAGCAGATGCTTGCCATGGGCCGTGCTCTCATGAGCCACCCGCAGCTCCTCATGCTCGACGAGCCTTCGATGGGTCTGGCACCTATCCTCGTCGACGAGATCTTCGACATCATCGAGACGCTCAACAAGGTGGGCACGACGATTCTGCTCGTCGAGCAGAATGCCCAGATGGCCCTCTCGATTGCAGACAGGGGCTATGTCCTCGAGGTCGGCAATATCGTCCTCACGGGCACCGGCAAGCAGCTCCTGAACGATCCTGCCGTCAAGAGCGCCTACCTTGGCGGCTGAGACCATACAGCAGACAGATCGAGCGCTACAGGAAGGAGAGCATCCACGGGATGCTCTCCTTTCTTCTTGCCGCCGAAATGAGCGTGTGAGCTGGCAGCCGGGTCATGAGGCTCCATGCTTCTGGGATTCGTTCATCTGACTTCAGGATAGCGGGACCTCTGGCCAGACTCGATAAGCCAGCTATAGGTCTCGATGGAGCAGATGTCGTAGGCTGCACGGTGCTCGCCATCTATCACGGCATCTTCCTTGTCGTACCAGATCTTGGCTTCCACCTCATCGCCAATCTTGGGCTCTGGGCCATATGTCCTCTCGGAGTGGTCGTTCCGGATGAGCGTCAGGGTATCGCCTGCCTCTGGCAGGGAGGAGCCGTCCTTTTCTGCCTGGACTGCCGCTGCACCGGCTGCGTCCGCATCTGCGACTCTGATTTCGATATAGGCGATGCTGCCATCGTCGTCGGACGCATCGGAGACGGTTCTGATATCTTCGACGGTTCCGGCAACAGTCGCGAGAGGCGGGACATAGTTCGATACGCCTGCAGCGTGGGAAAAGCCCGCTATGAGAGCGATTTCGGCGATAGCCAAGGCAGCCAATGCGGCAGCTGCCACCATGAATGCCTTTCGCATGGGAGCCTCCGGTCTTTGGACGCAAGCAAAACATGAGGAGAATCGGTCTGCGCATGAGAGTCCGACTGAGGGAGAAGCTTCTTATCGGATAGCTTTCTTCGCAGGTACGAGATTGAGGGTGCAGAGATAGGCGAGGCAGGCTGAAGCGCAAGCGAGGGCAAAGGCCGCTAGTGGCCAGAAGCCGAGAAGAAGATGCGCGCATACCGCCAGAAGCGCTGCTGCTGGCGCAAGACAGGCGAGGCGCAGAGCTTTGGCACGGGTGTACGTCCTGTCAAAGACGCGGCAGGAAGCCTTGTGCCAGGAGATGAGCATGCAGCAGGAGAAGAGAAGGACGAAGATGATGAGGGCGGGGTCTGCCCAGACAGATGCGTCCGCTGCCAATGCGATGAGCGCAAGATGGCCTGCTAGGAGATAGGCATCAGCTGTCTCTGCGAACTTTATCTTCCGCTTCTTCATTTCCGGCTCCTCTTGCTGGTGGCAGAAAGAGGATGTTCGTAGCCTCTTTGCAGGGAAGCATACCCGATGGCGGAAAAGTGCGGTACCTGGCGTGCTGGGTTTCGGCCAAGGGAATATTGCTTTCGGGAAGTGCTCCTGCTGGATGGCAGGGCAAAGCCGAAGTGCGCACTTTCCGGTACTCAGGTGCTGGAGGCCCGGACTGTGTGGATGGCAGGTTTTCCGCCGCAGGCGGCATATTATTATGCTTCGATATCGCTTTCATCTGGTTAGACATGTATTTGTTCGCAATAACCCATCGTTCGTTAAGAATCTGCAATACAAGGTTCAATAATTGGTATATCTGTACAGACAGATAACGATGCGGCGCTTCTTGCAGGACACGCCAAAAAAGGTGGTTGCCATGAAGGGTACGCTCTCGGAGAAAGCACTGCGAACATCCGAAGAGATTGTCCGCGCCTTGTGGAGACAGGATCCAGAGTCCTGTCGTCCCTATCTGCATGAGGGCTTCACCTATATCGGACCGAGCGCGGACGAGTACTGCCTTGTCCCCCAGTCGCTTGATGCCTATATGGACCATATGCCGAAGGACGGCATCGAGGCCAAGAAGGTCTCCGAGGAGTATTTCCAGGTGCGCGTGCAGAGCCCGCACGGGATGCTTGTGACAGGACACGTGCTTGCGTCGTATCCGACAGGGCCACATGAGGTGGCCTTCCACCGCTTCCGTGTCACGCTGTTCTGGACCGTCGAGGACGACAGGCTCCAGCTTGTGCATCTCCATATCTCGACGCCGACGTGGCAGAGCCATGGGCAGAAGACGATGCATGGAGAGGGGCAGGTGGGTGGTACCAGCACGGTCTCCGTCCGTCTCCATCCTGATTCCCATCCTCTTGTCATGCGCGATTCCTCGGGTGTCGCCCACTTCCTCGATGCAGATGCTGTCATCTATCTCGAGGCAGAGCGGCAGTACACGATGGTGCATACGGCGGAGGGCATCTTCCGCCTGGCAAAGGTCCTGGGCAAGGTCGCAGCCGAGCTGCCGCCGAATTTCCTGCGTGTCCACCGCGGCTTCGTGATCAATGTCGCCCATGTGCGGGAGATCCATACGCGCCAGATTATCCTCGATGAAGGGACGGCCATTCCCATGCCGGAGCGTCGCTCTGTGCAGGTGCGCAGAGAGGTGGAAGAGGCAATCCGCGCGCTTGGAAGGGCATAGCAGCTTTCTGTCTTTTGCGTTTGCACGGGGATGCAGCAGCAAAGACCGGCAACGCTGAGCTTTCTGTTCAGCGTTGCCGGTCTTTCGTGACCTCTTCAACTTTTTCGCTGCTAGGCACGTTAGACTCATTACGCACATACGTAAGAAACGAAACGATTCATGTCTGGAGCTTGCGGGTTCCATGCCTGATCGGGTCAGGATGGAGGCGATCTCCTGCATGAGGAAGCAGCTTCAGGAAGATGCACTCCGCATGGCGGAGAGCCTTGTGGACCGGCTCCCTGACCATGCGGCGCAGAAGCTCGAGCCGCTCTTTGCTGAAACGCTCCAGGCTGTAGGTCCCTTGGAAGGGGATTGGCTGCTCGACCGGCATAATTTCCTCCAGGAGCTCGAAGAGCTTGCAGAAGCGTATGAGCTCAGGGGCGTCGGCAAGCGCGATGTGCATGCCTGTGCGCTCGATGAAGATGCCTGTGTGACCGTAAGCCGCTTTGCTGCCATCACCCGCGAAGGCATGATTCCCTGCCGCCTTACGCTCATCTGGCAGGAGCTCAAGGGCGAGCTCAAGATCTGCCATGCCCATTTCTCGGTCGCCGTGACGGAGGAGCATGGAGGGGCAGTGGCCCACGCGCTCAGGGAATCGATCGTGCTGCGTGATGCAGACGGCATCTCGCACTTCCTGAGCCTCTCCGATATCGTCTATATCGAGGCTTCCCGCCAGTCGACGCTTGTCCATGCAGTGACAGGCACCTTCCGCATGAGCGAGGGCATCACGCATCTGCTCACGCGTCTCGATGGCAAGTTCGTACGTATCCACCGTGGCTTTGCCGTGAACGTGGACCATGTGGAAGGCATGCGTCCGGGCTATGTGATGCTCGACGAGGGAACGAGCCTGCCCGTGCCTTCGAGGCGCACCCGCGAGGTTGCAGACGATCTCCGCCGTGCCATAGGCTCGTAAGAGCTGATTTCAGACGAGAAAGAAGCGGCCTCCCTGCCCTGTGGGCGGGGAGGCCGATTTCATCAGAGCGTTTCGGTATCGAGCCAGATTGTGAAGGGACCCTTGTTCACAAGCGAGACATCCATCATCGCGCCGAATTCGCCGTGTCCCACGCGGCTCTCTCCGAGGTCTGCCCTTGCATCTTCGAGGAACGCCTCATAGAGCCTCTTGGCCGGCTCTGGCTTGGCAGCTCCCGTGAAGGAGGGCCTGTTGCCGTGTGAGCAGTCGGCACAGAGCGTGAACTGGCTCACGATGAGGACAGAGCCGCCCGTGTCCTGAAGGGAGAGATTCGTCTTTCCGGCAGCATCGGGAAAGATGCGCAGGCGCAGGATCTTCTTCCAGAGGCGCGCGGCGGCAACTTCCGTGTCTTCGGGCACGACACCCAGGAATATGCAGAGGCCGGGGCCGGAGGAACCGACAAGCTTTCCTTCGACCGTGACCTCTGCCGTGTCTATGAGCTGGATGAGCGCGCGCACGCTACATCTCGATCCCGTAGAGGCGCGTGAACTTCTGCACGAGGTAGTCCGTGTAGTAGGCCACATTGAAGGGCTCGCCGCAGGCATTGACGACAATCTCTGCCGGGTCGAACGTGCGGCCCCACTGCCAGACATGCTTCTTGAGCCAGGCACGGATCGGCTCGAGATCGCCGGTCGCAAGGACGCCGTCGAAGTCCATGCCTTCTGCCATCATCTGGTGGCGGAACTGTGCGCCATAGGCGCCACCCAGCGCATAGGTCGGGAAGTAGCCGATGAGGCCGTCTGCCCAGTGCGTATCCTGGAGCGCACCGTGCGTGTAGTCAGAAACGCGGACGCCGAGATACTTCTTGTAGCGGTCGGCCCAGAGCATCGGCACCTGCTGCGCCGTGATGTCGCCCTCCATCAGGAGCTGCTCGATCTCGTAGCGGATGATGATGTGAAGGGGGTAGGTGAGCTCGTCTGCCTCGGTACGGATGAGGCCCGGCTCGACGCGGTTTGCGGCCATGTAGAACTGGCGGGCGCTCACACGGGAGAACTGGCCCGGGAAGTGCTTGCGCAGAAGCGCAAGGAGAGACGGCGCGAAGGCTTCGGCACGACCGACATAGTTCTCGAAGAAGCGCGACTGCCCCTCATGCATGCCCATGGACGTGCCGCCCTTGAGCGACGTGTAGTTGAGGGCGGGGTCGACGCCGGTCTCGTAGAGGGCGTGTCCTCCCTCATGGAGCATCGTGTAGAGGTTCGAGAGCACATCGTCCTCATAGACGTGCGCTGCAATCATCGCATAGTTCGTCGTGATGCCATCAGAGTAGGGATGCTCGGTCTTCGTGAGCACCATCACGTCCGGATCGAGTCCTTCGAGGTCCATGAGGTCGCGTGCCAGGGCCCACTGGCGCTCTGCCTCGAAGCGGCCCTCGACGACCCTGCGGGAGAGCTGCGGACGCTGGGAGATCTCCTGGAGGAGCGGCACGACGCACTTCTTCACCTCGCGGAAGAAGTGGTCATAGAATGCGCGGCTCGTGCCCTGCTCGAAGTAGTCGAGCCACACATCGTACGGGTTCCTGTGCGGGTCCTGGCAGCTGGCAAGATGGCGCATGGCATTGACGACACGGTCAAGATAGGGCTCGAAGCTTGCCCAATCGTTTGCAGCCTTTGCGGCATGCCAGACGGCGCCAGACTCGGCGAGCAGGCGCGTGAATGCTGCCTGGTCTGCTGCCGGGACATTCTCGAGACGGGCACGCTCGCGCCTGAGCACGCGCACCTGTGCGCGCTGCGTGCGGTCGAGGAGCGCCGAGCTCCTCTGGAGACGGTCGAGAAGCTCGCCGGTGTTCTTTGCGCACAGAAGCTCCTGGTCCTCCTCGTCGAGGATGGCCTGTGCCTCGCCGCGGTCATGCACGGCCTTCTTGGGGTCGATCGAGGGGCCGAAGCAGCCCATCATCGTCTCGGCATACCTGTGGGCATAGAGATGCATCTCGAGCGAGTTCAGGGCAGCGAGATCTGCCTTCGGGTTCATGACGGCGGCAGGGGAAGCAGCAGGGACACCTGCTGGAGCGGGTGCTGCCTGCGTGTCAGCTTTCTGCGCAGGCTCGCTCACCTGGGCCTCGGTCTTGCCGCTTTCGTTCGTATCAGCCATATTCGAGCTCCTCTCGCGCGTCTGCGCGCATGTTCCTATGAATAGCTTCCAGTGTAGCCTGAGACGTGCCTCAGCTTAAGGGACAGAACGGGATACGCTCAGCAATGGCAGATAGATGGCCATACGTGCGTGCTTGGTGCCAATCGTGTCGCAGGATGCACCATTGCTGGATATCTCGTTTCAAGGGACTCTTCCTTGCGCCATACTTGGAGTCCCGGAAACGTTTACGGAAGGAAGATCCGATGAAGTATGTATTGGGCATTGATGTTGGCGGCACATCCATCAAGGCAGGCATCTTCACGCTTGAAGGCCAGCTCAAGGCAGTCCGCACGATTCCGACCTCGGACCTCACGACACCTCAGGCCTTCGCCGAGGTGACAGATGGCCTCACGAGCCTCGTATCCTCGGTCGATGGTGCGATCACCGACGTGGAGGCGGTCGGTCTCGATATCCCTGGTCCTGTCGATGCGAATGGCAATGTCGGCTTCCTTCCGAACATCAAGCTCGATCCTGACGGACTCAAGAATGCCCTGAAGGAGACGTTCTTCCAGGCACGCCTTGCCTTCGTGAACGATGCGAATGCCGCAGCGCTCGGCGAGATGTGGATGGGCGGCGCCAAGGGCGTCAAGAACTTCATTTGAATAGTCAACCAGAGTGCGGACGTTCGCGCTTCCTTGAGCTGCGGTAATG
>ERZ791908.106-NODE-106-length-114832-cov-7.022165_pt1 | contig 114832 bp, 106 predicted proteins | sample MGYA00510144_ERZ791908 | MGnify/ENA primary metagenome ERZ791908 (study PRJEB30046, sample SAMN00792105) | human gut metagenome | study: EMG produced TPA metagenomics assembly of the A metagenome-wide association study of gut microbiota in type 2...
TAAACGGAGAAAGAGGGATTTGAACCCTCGCGCCGGTTGCCCGACCTACACCCTTAGCAGGGGCGCCTCTTCGGCCTCTTGAGTATTTCTCCATAATCCGAATGCCTCTGTCAAGTATGATGCATCCCTTTCGGTGACGCAAATGTTATTATACATAGGTACGTAGTTTTTGTCAAATACTTTTTTTGCAGGTCTACTCTTTATTATTCACCTGCCGGTTCCCCCGTTATCCTGCTGATTTCCTGCTCGATTCTTCTCTTTACTTCTGCCGCTATCTCCGGTGTCTTCATATCTTTATATTCTTCATAATAAATAGGAGGAAGATAGGATATCTTCACCTTTACTCTTTTAATGGAACTCTCATCAAACGGTTTGTAAGAGTCTACCAGTGCGCAGGGCACAATGGGACACTTTGCCTTCACGGCACACTTGAAGCTGCCGCCCTTAAAGTCAAGCAGTTTATTTCCCCGCCTGCTTCTGGTGCCTTCCGGGAAAATCAGGAAGTTCTTTCCGTTTTTCACATCCTCCGCCACATGATTGATAACCTGCAGGGACTGCTTTATATCGGCTCTGTCCATGGCATAGGAACCCAGTGCCTGACTCACCTGCTTTAACAGAATAATATTACTTGCTTCCTTTTTCATAACAAAAGCAAACGGTCTGGGACATGTCTGTAAAAACACCAGCACATCAAACATCCCCTGATGATTGGGAAAGAATACAAAGCCGTCTTCCTCCGGAAGATTTTCCAGCCCGTAAGCTTCTATGTCGACCCGTCCGGCGCGGGTGGCTTTCCTGGTTGCCATTTTAATATATTCATAGGCCTCTTCGTACTTGCCCTCCTGTTTGCCGTATCTTCCTATTCTCCATACGGCAATGGGTGCAAAATAAAAGAGTCTTAACACCATTAAAAGAATTCTTTTCATCTTCTTTTCCTATCTGCAATCGCCTTGATTTATAAAATTTTTCTAATTTTCCGCATACGCCTTTACGGCTGTTTCATATAAATTATTTCCTTCGGTGTCACAAACTACAATAACAGGGAAATCCTTCACCTGTAACTTACGGATAGCCTCTGTTCCCAAATCATCATACGCCACAACTTCCGATGACTGTATTGCTTTGGAAAGTAAAGCGCCTGCCCCTCCTACTGCCGCAAAATAGACGGCTTTGTCCCTTACAATGGCATCCAGAACTTCCTTAGAGCGCTTGCCTTTTCCAATCATACCCCTTAATCCCAAATCCAGCAGTTTAGGTGCATATTTATCCATGCGGCTTGCCGTTGTAGGACCGGCGGAGCCAATGGGTCTGCCTTCTCTTGCCGGGGAGGGGCCCATATAATAAATCACGTTGTCTTTCATTTCAATAGGAAGCGGTTCTCCTGCGTCTAGAGCTTCCTGCATGCGCTTGTGCGCCGCATCCCGTGCCGTATAAATCGTACCGGTAATATACACATAATCGCCGGCTTTCAATGTCTGTGCAATTTCCTCCGTAAGCGGAGTCTGTATGTATTTATCCATCTCTTCTCCTTTATACTTCCCTCACAATATGTCTGTTCACATGACAGCAGATGTTTACCGCCACCGGCAGACCCGCGATATGCGTAGGATAAGTATTTACATTCACGGCAAGTGCGGTTGTTGTTCCGCCCAGACCGCCGGGTCCGATTCCCAGCCCGTTTATTCTGGATAACAGTTCTTCTTCCATTTCCTTTACATAAGGAATATCCGAATGAGAGCCCACCGGACGCATTAATGCCTGTTTTGCCATCAGGGCGCACTTTTCAAAGGTGCCGCCGATGCCTACACCCACTACCATGGGCGGACATGCATTGGGACCTGCATCCTTCACTGCCGTCAGAACGGCATTCTTTACACCTTCTATACCGTCAGCCGGTTTCAACATGAAAACACGGCTCATATTTTCACTGCCAAAGCCTTTCGGCGCCACCGTAATGGTCACTTTATCTCCGGGTACAATTTCATAATGTATGACCGCAGGCGTATTATCCTTGGTATTCTCCCGGATTAAAGGGTCTTTTACCACGGACTTGCGGAGGTAACCTTCCGTATAGCCCTGCCTTACCCCTTCATTTACGGCATCTTCTATAGAACCGCCTTCCAAATGAACATCCTGACCGACCTTTAGGAAAACAACCGCCATACCGGTATCCTGACAAATGGGAATCATATCTTCTCCGGCAATTTTAAGATTTTCCTGAAGTTGGGAAAGTATCTGACATCCTAACGGGGATTTTTCACTTGCCTGTGCATTCCGCAACGCCTCCTTCATATCTTCCGAAAGGTAATGATTGACCTGAATGCACATTTCCTTAATCTGTTCTGTTATCTGCTGTACCTGAATTGTTCTCATTCTTTTACAATCTCCTGACAAACGGCTTCTAATTCTTCCTGTGTGGCAGTACCCGGAGTCCAGAGGATATGCTGTCCGTCATTTTGATAACGGGGAATTAAATGCAGGTGGAAATGCAAAACGGTCTGACCTGCAGTTTCTCCGTTATTCTGCACAAGGTTCAATCCGTCTGCATGAAGCTTTTCTACCATGCGGGCACCCATTTTCTTGGCAAGTATCATGGCTTTTGCCGCTGTTTCGTCAGGAAGTTCATACAGATTTGCCGCATGCTCCTTGGGTAAGATCAGGGCATGTCCCCTGGTCGCGGGACCCAGGTCCAGAATAACTCTGAAATCCTCGTCTTCATACAATGTTTTGGAAGGGATTTCTCCATTGGCAATTTTACAGAAAATACAATCCTCTTTTTTCATAGTGCACATTCTCCATTCTATCTATTATTTATTGAAACACAAAAATCTGGTCCATAGCCCTTAAAATGCGGAATTCACCCTTCATCTTCATTTCTCCCGCCATGAAGGCTCTCTGGAAGCTCATCTTGCCGGCGAAAATATCCTCTAACACCGGTTTATCCAGGCGGATTTCCACGTCCGCTTCTTTGGCATCATCGTGGTCACAGTTGATTTCATCGCCGTTTACCACGATGGTAAGAGGTGTTTTTCCTTCCCCTACAAATAATTTATAAGTCGCCTGCAATCCCTGCTGCGGCTTAAATGCTCTTTCAAAAGCCACCTTATTTTCCTGGGAGGCTTCCGGCGTGTCTTCCATCATGTCCTTAAACAGGCTGGTAAGCTCCTGTATATCCGTTTTCTGCGTCTGCATATAAACATCATCGGATACGTACTGGGAAAGCTGCTCCGACTCCTGCGGTGTCAGTTCGATGCCCGGCATGCTGGATACCGTATTTTTCACTGCCTGATTGCTGGACGGAAAGCTTACCATTTTCTGATTGATGGTACGGTACATATTTTCCGCTTTCTTTTCAATAATGGTAAGATATCCTTTATTGGTTTCCAGCTCGGTTGTGTCCGGAATGTAGCCGCATATACCGCTGCAGGGACGTCCGCCTAAGATTTCCCATGCGGTGGCAAGGTTTAATTTGCCTTCTCGTTCCCCGTAGGTAGTAGACATCACAATAGGACACATATAGATTTTGCTGATTTTTTCCTTGTCCCCATACAGCCAGCAGGCATCCAGAAACTGCTGCATATAGCCGCCGATGCCGTACCATTCCACTGTGGATGCTAAAATAATGCCGTCGGCATCCTTAAGTGTCTGCGGCAGGGTGGTGATATTATTTTTTAACTCCTGCAGGTAAAAGCGCTCCACCGTCACACGAAGCTCTTCCAGCACTTCCTGCATTTTGTTCATTACATATAAGGTAGGGTCATTGATAAGTCCCCGTCCGCCATAGTAAATGTTTATTTTCATAAATGCCTGTCATCCTTTCATAGCCTGAATGCTTAATTCTGGTATCCGTTTTTCGGTTTTCCTGCCTTGCGCACTATGCAGACAAGCAGTCCCAGCAGAAATCCCGATGCAAAACCGCCGATATGCGCTGCATTGTCAATGTTTTCGGAACGGATGCCGCAATAAATAGAATAAATGACCATAATGGCTATCTTTTCCCACGAAGCATACCGCATCCTCTCCGGATACTGCATGACAAAGGCTAAAAGCACTCCCTCCATGCCGAATACAGCGCCGCTTGCTCCCAGGGAAGCTACCGCCCATTCTCCCATATAGATTTTGTAGAACAGGGAGGCCGCATTTCCTATGATGCCGGTCAGAAAATAGAGAACACCAAAGGTTACGTGTCCCGTTTCTTTTTCCATCATCATGCCTAAGCCGAACAAAATAATCATATTGCTGGCAATGTGCTCAATATCCGCATGCAGAAACATGGATGTAAATATCCGGTAATACTGACCGCCTTCAAAAAAGAGCTGAGGGCTGATTTCCCCTATATTATATAACAAATTTCCGGTAAATGTACATATGAGAAATATAATGGCGTTCAGTGCCACAATACCTGTGCTGACATACGCCTTGCTTTCTTTTAAGTCCATAACAATCTCCGATGCAACGAAACTTTACTACAATAAAGAGGGTATCATTTCTAAAGAGGACTGTCAATAAAAAGACTCCCGGCAGAAACCGGGAGCCAAAAAGGAAAAATACTTGAAAGCTTGTAGCCTCCGTCCTTTAGGTAGGCGACCAGTTCCTTCACAGCATCGCCTTCTTTGATTTCCACATAAAAGGCGATTTCTTTGTTCATTTCTTCCTGATAATGGCTGATATAAACCAGTACATGATTTATCAGTATAATCAATATGACCGTCACCACACTGCAGATATACAGCCCGGCTCCCACTGCAATTCCTATGGCACTGACCGTCCAGAGCGAAACAGATGTCGTCATGCCCCGGATTTGTCCGCATTCCCGATAACTTGGTACCAAGTTGGTGTCAATACCGGAATTTACAGATTTTATCGATATGTAAATTCCAGCTTTCCGAATTTTACCTCATCTTCCCTAAGAAGTTCGACTCTTTCATAGGGTCTGAGCTGTATGCCGTTCTTGAAGGTTCCTGCTGCGGCATTCATATCTTCCATATAAATATGGCCGTCCTCTTCCAGAATTTTAACATGCATGCTGTCAACGGACGGCTCGTTGATGACCAGATCCGCATACTCCGGCTTCCGTCCGATAATTACCGGAAACCGGGTAAGGGTAAGTACCCTCCTGTTCTGTCTGCCGTTGCCGTACAGTTTCCGTTCCTCTTTTTCTTCGTCATTACCATGCAGCATCCTGTCCTCTTTTTCTGCACCGTTGCCATATGTCCTTCTGTCCGCCTTTTCTTCATAATGCATGTTCTCTTCCCGTACCATGGCATATGTATTTTCGCCGGATAGCTTTTCTCTTTCTTTGTTACCTTTATCTCCCTTTACGCCTGTTGCATCCCTTACGCCTGCTTCTTCTGTTCTGCTGCCTGTTTCCAAAGGCCAGGCGTGCAATAAGGACTCGCCCCGAAACTGCTCCCCAAGATTTTCCCATGCCGCATACAGATTGAAAATGGCATCCATAAGCTCAGCATCCTCTTCCTCCGCCTTTTCCAGCAAAAAAGTAAAAAGGGGTTCTACATCTCTTTCCTCTGTTTCCGTAAAATACGGACAATATACAAAATACAGACTTCCTTCCGGACTGCTCTGGTTCTGCATATTATCCATATCCACATACAGGTATTCCGGCTGCAGCATCAGATTTCTTTCATCCAGCAGGTACTGCTCCAAAGACCACAATGCGGTTTCGAGACTGCTGATAAAACAATTCATAAAATTAAGACTGATTTTCTTTTTGGAAAACAGTGTCGGCAGGTTTACCTTACCGGTAATATCGTAATACAACCCGCTTTCTCCGTTATGAATGTGAAAATCCGCTCCCAGAATGCCATCTAACTTCTTTCCCGTTAAAATCTGATACTGATAACGCAGCTTCCCCTGCAGTTCTCCCTGTGGTTTTATCTTCAGATAATTTCTGTTGTAGCTGCTGATATATTCTTTTTCCATGTTTTTCTGCTCCTCTGTATATTTTATTGATTTTGCTTTTTCCTGATGGCGCGACGGCAGAAACGCAACAGATAGACCGGATCTCTACAGCCGCTTTCCACCGTCTCCTGTATATCCCATCCGTCTGCCGGAAACAGTTTCTCATAAGCTTTTACCGGAACCTCCATATGACCGGACAGAGAAACCGCTGCTTTCCTCTGGATGCTGCCCACATATTCCACCTGATAATCATAAGACAGTCCCACATAAGAGTCCTTGGAAAGCTCCTCGAAATTTTCTTTGCTCAAGGCAGGTACCCGGTCTGCATTCTCAGCATAAGCTCTGCTTCCGCGCAGTACCGCTATGTAGGCATTCTGCTTTATGACGCATTTGTCATACTGATAAATACCGGCATAGAAAAGGAATAAAATAACGGTAAATGTAAGCAGCAGAATAAAAGTTGCCTCCAATGTCATATACCCGGGAAGGGCTTTACCGTACCATCTGTCCGTTTTTGTTGAATTTTTACATAACAAACAATATCAACCTCCCCATTAAAAGAAACGGTACGAATGGCAGCTCCGTCTTCCTGTCTGCTTTCCTCAGGATGACTAAAACAACCGCAAAAAGAGATTGCAAAAACAGTCCCCAGCAGAAGACAAATCCGGTAATTCCCGCTCCCTCCATGGCACCTATGATAAGAAGCAGGAGTCCATCTCCCATGCCTACCTTTCTTTCTGTCAGAAAAGAAAGAAGCAGTAAAAATAAACCGGGCAGAAAGCAGCCGGCTGTTTCCATCAATTTTCCGCCAAAGGTGCTGCCCGTGCTCTGTCCGAGGCGTAATCCCAGAAGAATAAGTCCGGGGAGTATACCTGCTGCCATTAGATATAAAGGTATTTTCTTAAAGCGGATATCCCAGAATGTGCTGATTGCAAGAATACCTATGCTACCTATTTCCTGCCAAATTTCCAAATTCATTTCTTCCACGTTCCTTCCCTTATGAATATCTTAATCTCCTGCTTTTAACGCCCTGTGCTTTCATTCCTTATACCAACACTTACGGATAGCATCTTCCGCAGGGGCTTAAGCTGCCCTCCACGTCCTTCCTTTTTGCCATGTAAACCGTGCGTTTCAGCCCCCGGCATTCGGCATTTCCGTGATAATGTTTTCCTTCCTGCGTAATATAAAGTACCAGTTCTTTGTCCGGTCTGCATGTTTCACAAGGCTTATAATGCTTCCCCTCGGCATTGGTCAACGCCGGCAATGCATCCGCAGTTACGCTATGGACAGAAAGATTGATGTAGGTACAGGAAGACTCTTTGTGAAAAACTCTGGCATACTCTGCTACATACACCATTTCCTCCCGTTTGGCTGCCTCCACATCATAGCCCGTCCAGGCTCTCCCGTAATACCGGCTGTAAAACCATTTCGGCCGGAACCCAGCCAGGTCTATAAGTGGCGAAACCCTGTAAGATACAACCAGATCCACAATATCTCCCTGTTGCAATACGGAGGAATCAGCGTAAACAAGCCCTTTCCTTCCATAGCTCAACGGCGATTGTTCCAGATACTCTTTGCCGCAATAGTTTTCTACCTTATACTTTACATAACTGTAGGAAAAAGCAATGTTTTCCGCAAATGCCTCCAGTCCTTCATCATCCTCTTCCTGTACCATCCGCTCATAGGCATAACCGTACACACATAAATCCTGCCCCGTTTCCCGCAGCGCTGCCATCAGGGTCGTTTGCAGACTGTAGATATTTAAGATTGAAAACAGATTGAGAAAGCAGAACAGAAACAACGGAAGAACCATCGCCGCCTCCACGGTCATGCTTCCCCGTACAAAAGAAAGTGGGGATATCCCTCTTATGGAATGTATTTTGTTTAAGGAGTAGTTCTTACAAACATAATGGGATATATTTGTGAGAAATTGAGAAGGATGTTTTGTGCTTATTCGATTATAAGTTGATGAGAGAAATTTGTTTTTTCCCATAAAAGGGACATCCCCACTTTCTTTTTCCGCTGTTTATAAATGGGCTCAATACCCATAGGTTCTATCTATGGTATATTTTTTGTCCCGCTCACCGCGATAGACAATTTGTACCCGAAAAGACTCAAAGCAGCCGTCCATACAGAAATTTTCATTTCCGGGAGTATTCCGGATATTCATTTCCATAACATCTGCCATACGCATGGTCAGTTCTTCTTTCCCGTGGAAACACAGAAGAATTCGTAAGTAATCTTCATAAGAAAGTCCATCCGTTATCTTGGTCTGCCCTGTCTCCGGTCTCACAAAGTTAATGGCATTTTCCATGGAATAATGCCATTCCTCCGGCTGTTTGATGACAGGAATTCTGCCTCCCTGCAAAAGTATGGTAACATCATACAAGGCTTCCGCCATAGCCCAGATAATTTTCAACAGTTCTTCCAGTACTTCCTCTGCTTCCGGTATTCCCAGTAAGGATGCCATGGAAAACGCCAGTATCTGTACATATTGTTTTTTGCCTTCATCCTGCATAAGGGCAATCAGATTGGCGCCGCCCCTGATTGCCAGTATCTGACCGGCAACAGCTTTGAGGTTATCAATATCCTTTGCCTTTCCCGCAAGAAGATACTCCGTTTCATATGCCAGCCCGAAATTCTTTTCATATGCTGACCCGGAATTTTTCTCTCCGTAGTGACCGGTATAGGACATAATATATTCGTGAAAAAACAGTTCATCCCAGAAATCATCCGCATAGCTCTCGGGCACCGAAAGACCGCCACTTTCAAAATGCACACGGTGCGAGGCATATTGGGAAAGCGTTATTTCCCGGGCAGACAGCTCTTCCCTGTCCGCCACCAGATTCAAAATACCTGCTTCGTAAAAAGTTACCGCATTGTCTTCCTGTTCTTCCTCCTCAAACAATGTACCCATCTTTTTTCCGGTCAGCTCCACAACTTTTTTCTCTGCTTCCTTCTGCTTCTCCAGCAGATTGATATCCATAATTCCCGAGCTCTGCAGGGTAGCCAGCCACTCACCTGTTTTTTCAAGATACGTGATGCCCACATCCTGTTTAATCGCATCCACCGCCTGTCTGCGCAGGGATATACCTCCCTCCTCGCAGGCGGAAAGGGCACCGTTTACCGCTATATTGTCTAATTCCATATGTATCAGATTTCCGTAGACTCCCTGCATAAACAGGTCATCACCCTGCAGATTGTGGTTAATGTAATTCTTTAGGTGTTCTGTCATATTTTCATAGGCAATCACCTGTGTGCCATAGGAAATATCTGTGAAAAAAACATTATATTGCTCCAGCAGCTCCCTATGATATTCTGCAAGAATGCTGTTCATCCCGATATCCGTCACACACTCTGCCGCAAACCGGCGGGTATTTTCCCCGGCACTCACTATAAGTGTCATACTGAAGGACAACATTACCGTCAAAATCAGTGTCAGAAAAACTGTCAGATATCCGTTCCCCAAACCCTCCCTCACAGAACAAGCCATGCTTCGTCTGCTATTCATCTGTATACCTCCCTTTACAGCTTGTCCGTCTTTGCCGTAATCTTACCGAACAAGGACTGTACAATAGCTGTAATCTGTGATTTGAAAAGGATAACTAATCCCACCAGAACCACAATTATCAAAATAACCTCGACCGTTCCCATACCGTCTTCTTCTCTTAAAAAATCCTGAAATCCTTTTTTCTTTCTCATAAATATCCTCCTGTTTTCATTGTTAAAAAGCTAAAAATGCCGGATACATAATCAGTACCATTGTCATGGCAAGCATTAGCATCATGGGAAAAAGAAGTCTGGTCGACGCCTCCTCCCCCTTTCTTCTGGATGCGGCGCTTCTTTCTTCCGACAGCGCCGTAACCTCCTGACGCAGTGTGTTAAACAACTGGGTATTTCCCTTCTGCAGACTTTGTGTCAGTAATGCTGTCAGCTTTACATAATGCTTCTGTCCCACTCTTTTGCCAAAATTTTCAAATGCTGCCGCTTCTGATACTCCGCCTTCTATCTCCCTGCTTGCATAGAGCATTTCTTCATATACAGGGTTTTTACCATAACCTTTTTCCGCGATTTTCTTCCAACTGTTTCCGATACTTAAACCCGCTCCCAGATAGAGGGTGAGTTTATTGACAATGGCTGGGTATTCCTCTTCCATAACAGCGATTTTCTTTTCCCGTTCTTTTTTCTGCTGCCACTCTGTTCCAAACCAGTAAAACAGTGCTGCTCCTGTTCCGAGTCCTGCTGCCCATAGATTTCCTCCTTTCCTTTTGGTTTTCCATACCACTTTTTCACCGTTGATTTCCTCCGGCAGGGTAATCACATTTTCTCCCCGGCTGGCTTCTTCCGCCTGTTCTGCCGTTCTTTCCACCACTTCTTCATACTCCGGCGGCTTTTCCGCTACCATAACCGGAAAATTCACTACCCTTTCAAACGAGTAGTAAGATGTTGTCAGGGTAAGCCTTACGGATACGGAGGATTGGCGCAGCAAGGTTCCGGTTTCGGATAGAATCTGCGGATTGTCGCTGCTCCAGGTCAGGGTAAACGGATAAGCTGACATCCTCTCCGGTAAATATAAATCCTCCGATACCCTGTCCCAGGAAGCATTATCCCCCAGTACGATTTCCGGAAGCTCCTTTAGCAGCTTCTCATACAGAACCGACAGCTCTGCTTCTGAGTACCTATTCTCCTGAATACGCAGCTCTGTTTCCGCCAGCTTGCCATCTTCACTTTCTGCAGACAACCATACTGTCTGTTCTCCTTTTCCTGCTTCATTTCTGTAAATATACCTGCCATCCCGCAGCACCTCCTTTTCTCCGTCCTGTATCATAAGCAGCAGGGAAATCAGGCATCCCGCCGCCACCATAAGCACGCAGTATTTCTGTTTCTTCATTTTATCCATTCTTTTGCCTTTCTCCCGGATCTCCGTTATGTATTCCCGTCATAAAATATCAAGTAAAATGCGGTTTGCAAGACTGCGGGCTCCCAGATAACAGAACAGACATACCGTCATGACCCCTCTTCCGGTAACACCCTCATACAAGCCCCTGAAAAAACCCGGATTTCCTATTTCAATATAACCGGCCAGTAAAAAGGGAATGATGTTCATAATCTTCTGCTCAAACAGTTTGCCGCTGACAGCTACGGCAATTTCCTGTTTCAGTGATATTTCATCCCCTATCAGGGTTGCCGCAGACTCAATAACGGAAGGAAGATTTCCACCGCTCTTTACCGCAAGAGAAAAGATATCCCCAAATTCCCGGATATGCTCCACATCACTGCGTTCTCCAAGCTCCGTCAGAAAACCTGCAAGCGGTCTGTTGTAGGAAAAATCCTTTTCCATTTTCTTAAGTTCGGCTCCTATAAGGTTTCGGCTGTCCATTCCCCGTGCTCCGTACAGGCTGCGGATATCTTTTGCACTCTCCAAAAAGGCATTTTCCACAGAAAAACCCGCCCGCAGATTGGCAGACAGATAAATAAGGAAGTCCCCAAACTGTATTTCCAAATCTCTTTTTCGTTGTTTCTGCCTGTTATTCTGCATACCGACATAAATCCGTACAGCTAACGGCAGAAGCAGAACCGCAACAAACGGTGTTCCATAAAAGAAACAGGATAAAAACAACACACAGCCAAGGCTCAAAAGCAGATACTTTACCTTTTCTTTTCCTGTAAAATAATAGATTTTATACAGGACAATGCCTTTTTTTGCAGCGGCAAAGTACTCCCTCTTTTTCTTCTTATAGCATAAGACCTGCTGCCTTAAGTTTTTCCACATGCTGCAGTTGTCCTTTCTTTTGCAAAATACCAATCCGCGGAGAGGCATCCTCCGTAAACTCATAAAGAGTGTGCATCTTGATTTCTCCGTCCTGTATGCCGTCAATTTCTGTAATTTCCAGCACTCTTCTGCTTTTATCGCGTATCCTGCCAAGATGTATCATGATGTCAATGGCAGAAGCAATCTGCTGTTTTACCGCCGCCAGCGGAATGTCCATTCCCATTAAAATCATATTTTCCAGACGGCTTAACATATCCCTGGCACTGTTTGCATGCCCGGTTGACATAGAGCCGTCATGTCCGGTATTAAATGCCGTAATCATATCCACCGCCTCGCTGCCGCGGACTTCCCCGACAATTATTCTGTCCGGACGCATCCGCAGGGAGCTTTTGATCAAATCCCTTATGGTAATGGCATGACAGCCTTCCACGTTTTCATTCCGGGTTTCTAAGCGAATTAAGTTTTCAATGCCTTGTATCTGCAGCTCCGCACTGTCTTCAATGGTGATAATTCTTTCATCCTTGGGAATAAAATCGGATAAGATGTTTAAGAAAGTGGTTTTGCCGGAACCGGTTCCGCCACTGACAAAGATGTTGTACCCTGCCTGCACGTACAGGCGCAGCTCTTCGGCTGCCTCCTTTGTGATGCTCCCCCAGCTTATAAGCTGGTCTATGGTCAGGGGACAATCGGGGAATTTACGAATAGTAACGATGGGACCATTTAGTGCAATGGGTGAGAGCACCACATTGACACGGCTTCCGTTCTGCAGTCTGGCATCCACAATGGGAGACACTTCGTTTACCGTACGATTGCAATCCCCCACAATCCGCTGGATAATCTGCAGTAATTTTTCTTCGGAAGAAAACTGTATGAGAACTTCTTCCATCCGTCCCCTTTTTTCCACAAAAATGTGGTCGGGTCCGTTTATCATAATTTCCGTTATGCTGCTGTCCTCTATAAGAGTCTGTAAAATATCCAGCCGGCGCAGGGAACAGAATATTTCCTGCTTGAGTTTCCGCCGGATATCCACCGGGTACAGCCGGATTGCTTCTTCCAGAAGAAATAGGTCATCTATCTGGGAAAGAACCTCCTCGTCCGTTGTTTCTTTGGAATAATCCAGCCTATTGAGTAATTTTTCTTCTAAGTATCTTTTCATGCCGCCTCCAGTTCTTCCGAAATCAGTTTCCGGATATAGTCCGCAAGTTCCCCTCTGGTGTACTGTTCCAGCCGCTCCGGGATACCCGTAAAGACCGGCAGGAGCTTCTTGGACGTTTTCTCCAGTATCTCCTCGCACCGGTAATCCCTGAGCAGTTCCTCATACTGGGCAATTTTGCCCTGTGCGGCAGGATCCTCTTTCGTAATCGTGTAAATCCTGTCGCAATGTTTCAGCAGTTCAAAAGTGCCCTGTATGCTTTCGCTCAAATCCAAAATCACATAGTCATAGCCTCCGTATTCGGCAATTTTTTCCACCAGCTCCACCCATTCCGGGCCTTTCGCGTAAATCAGATTCTGTCCCGCATACACCGGCGGTATATAATGCAGCCGTCCTATCTGCATGGTAACGGACTGCAGTCTCACTGCGAACCGCTCTTCCGACTCCTGCAGGAAGTAAAGAAGTGCCGCCAAATCCCCTTTGATACTTTTGTTTAAGAGCTGGTTCCAGCCGGCGTAATGCTCAAAGCTGATATACAGTACCTTTTTCTTTTCCGAAAGAGCCTGTCCGAGTGTCAGGGCAAAGGAAGTCTGCAGGCATCTGCGGATGGGAGAATACAACCCGATTATCTTTGCCTTATCACATGACCGCAGACTCTTTTCTTCCTCAGGAATCATTGCCGCTATCTCTCCGGTAATCTCCCGGTAGATATTTTCCGCTTTCTGGTATTTGTTGATATTGCGGATATTTTCCCCGGCAATGGTGCCGCTTTCGTTTAAGAGCAGGGTCTTTCCCACCGGCAGCCCCGCCACTTCATAGGTATAATCCGACTCTGCCACCACCAGCACCTCAATCGGCTCTTCCTTTCCGAAAGACAGCAGCTTTTCCTGCTCCGTGTAAGTATGCAGTTCGTAGGGAAATCCCTCCTGTTTTTTCAGGTAATCCGCCATATCCTCCGTATAGTCGGACTCACTGTCATAAAATGCCATAATTTTTTTCTTCATACTAAAACGCCTTTCTGTATACAATCATAATGCCTAAACTCACAAACATAGGAACCGCCAGCCGGATATAATGGGTCCGTTCCCACAGACAGCGGATAAGAAACATCCCTAACGCCAGTTCCATACTGAGCAGGAGAAAATACATTGTTTCCTCCGGTCTTAAAAACAAGGCACTGACCATATAGAGCTTCACATCCCCTGCCCCCAGTCCGCCCACGGTAAAACAAAAGTACAACCCCACAAACAGAAACGGATACCACAGGTAAGCAGGTAAATCAGCAAACTGCACACTTTCCTGCAAAATGAAAACTTTTTCACAGACTCCTGCCGTCCGGCAGACAATGGCTGCCAGAAGCCCGGCCATTATCAGTTTATTGGGAATTTTTCCATAGCGGCAGTCAAAATAACCGGCTGTTGCCAAAATCAATAACAGGACATAAATATTGCTGCGCCTCCTTTCCGTGAAATTAAATTTTTCAATTCTTAGGAATTAAAAAAGAAATCAAGATAATAGAACCAATATACTTTAGAAAATACATATAGAATAAAAATAAGATTGTTTCGATATTCCGAAGCTGTTTCGGATGTAAGACGAATTATAGGGAACTTTTTATCATTTGTAAAGGGCTTTTTGAGAGAAAAATCATTTTTGGTACTTTTTCACATAGTGTTGTAAAAATGAATGCCGTAAAGCAGGAAAAGGCCCGGAAATCCAAGGATTGCGGTTGTCAAAACAGTAACCGTGTTGATACCGATGGTGCTCTGCATACCCCAGTTAGCCAGCCCCAGATTGATGAAAAATATCCCGAGTGTGCCTGTAACGGTGCGAAATAATAAATTGATAAGCCACTCCTTCTGTCTTTTCAGGGCACCTATTAAAAGGATGGCTGCGCAGACCGCCACTATCACCATAACGGCATTCTGATTATCCATAAAATTATACCGTGTTCCGTTTTTCTCTAACATGATATGTCCTTCTTACCGCAATTATGCTATCTGTACAGGTATCTTCCAATCCCTCTCCTTTTTTGGAAAAAAGAGGAATAAAACGCATGCTTTACGGCTATACTTTAGGCAAAGAAAAACAAGGAGATTTTGCCATGAAAGTTTTATTTCGACAGGGCAACTATACAGAGCCGCCGGTGGAAGAGGATTTCAGCCGCACCACCCTTGCCCAGGACATAGAAAAAACCCGCTACGACTTGGAAATCGCATACGCGGGTTTTGACAATGCAACGGAACCCGATATGATTGACTGTTACATTTATCAGGTCAATTCTTTATTAAAACGCTATACTTACCTGACCTCTCTTGCAGAAAAAGAAAGAGCCGAGGTCCCGGAATTATGCCCGAAATCCCCTATTCGTACTCTCATAAGCCATGTTTTCGGTTAAAGAGTCGCGGCCGTAGGTAAGACCGGCATATATTTCCTGGGAATTTTCCATAACAGGAGTACTTTCGTCCTGCGCTGCCACTTCCCTGTAGGCATCCCGGAGCCTGATAATGACGGCTTCTACATGAAGAACAAACTCTTCTTTTTTGCGGACATCCGCTTTCAGAAGCTCCTTTTTGCAGAACATATACAGGGAAAGCAGGCGGCGTCCGATTTCATAGGAGAGGTCCAGGGACTCCGTCAGCTCCGTCAGACAGTTGTCCGCTTTTCTTATATTGTCCCGGAATGCTTCGGTATTGCCTTCCTGCAGGCTTATTTTGGCATCCTGCGTATAGGCGAGCAGCATTTCATATAAAATCACAATCAGTTCTGTCTTGTTTGCCTGGGTAATCCGCAGAGTAAACTGCTGTTTGCATTCTTTTGTCATATCTGTCCTTCCTTTCCGGATTTACCGCACCTTACTGTAATAACTGCAATACCTGTGAAGGTCTTTCGTTTGCCTGCGCCAGCATGGAAGTGCCCGCCTGCGCCAAAATCTGATAGGTTGTATAGGAAGTCATTTCCTCTGCCATATCCACATCCATGATACGGGAATAAGCGGAAGTCATGTTTTCATTGGTAATATCCAGACTGTTGACGGTGGATTCCAGTCTGTTCTGGTAAGCGCCAATCTGGCTTCTCACGCTGGATACATAGCTGATAGCGCCGCTGATTTTCTCGATGGCTGCCTGTGCGCCTTCCTTCGTGCTGAGATTAAGATTTTCCAGCCCCATCTGCTTGATGCCTACGGAAGGAATCTGGATTTCCAGCACCTGCCCCTCGTTGGAGCCAATCTGCAGTCTCATGGCGCCGATGCCGGTTGCATCAATGTCCACATCGCCTAAATCGGTCTTGCCTTCGGCTGCCGCCCTGCTTAAATCCAGTGTCATTTCAAAACCGTTGCCTGCTTTCAGGTACACCTGATTGTCCTGAATTTTGTCCACCTTTACATCTGCCGGGAACTTGCCGGCGAAATCTGCCTGGAAGGAGTCCACATTGCCGTCCGCGTCCAGCGTAATGGCAACATTTTTCAGTTTGTACTGCCCCTTTGCCACCTTGTCGGAATATGTACTGACCTTCATGGTTTCTTCGGTGGTGTAAGCCTTTAAGTCAAATTCCCCGTTCAGAAGCTTCTGGGTATCAAATTCCACGGTGTCGGAAATACGGTCAATTTCGCTGCAAAGCTGCTCTGCTTCCTGCTGAATCATTGTTCTGTCGTCGTCTGACAGTGTACCGTTTGCTGATTTTACAGCCAGTTCGTTTAATCTCTGCAGCATTTCATGCACTTCCGTCATGGCGCCGTCCGCGGTTTCAATGACGGAGATACCGTCGTTGGCGTTTTCCTTTGCCTTAGAAAGTCCTGTCAGCTGGGCATTCATTCTTTTGGCAGTTGCCAGTCCCGCCGGGTTGTCCTTTGCATGATTGATTTTTAAGCCGCTGGACAATCTCTCCAGGGATTTTGTCAGTAAATTCTCACTGTTGGAAAGTGCGTTATTGGAAATCATGGCTGATACGTTGTAATTAATTCTCATAGCTTTCTGTCCTTTCTGTCTGCAGACTCTTTCTCAATGCATAAACCACGGCACCTGCTGCCTTGTACAAATCTGCCGTTTCTCCGACTGCGGAGGCTTCTTTTTTGGGGGAAGCCTCTTTTACCCCGGTAACAATCTCTATTTTACCGGTTTTCAGGCTTTTTTCCTCTGCTTCCTGTGTCAGGAATTCTGCTGCTTTGTACAGAACCCCTTCCGCTTCCGCAGAAGCTGCCGTAAACATACCGGATATTTCACCGTTTTCCATCCGGAAATCACCGGAAAGTGTGCCGAATACCTCACTGTCCGTTCTTACATAAAAATGACCTTTATCCGTTTCATCGTGTATCATTTTCAAATGCACGGAGGTAAGTTCATCCCCCACCATACAGGGCACTTCGTATTCTTCCTGCGCGGCAAATGCTCTTTTCAGTCCGAGCTGTCTGACACCGGTCTGCAAAAGCTTTATATCCAGGGAATGGGCTTCCCCGGAAAAAGTAAGCTCCTTCGCCTCTTCTTCGTAGGCGGTAAGCAATTCCTCATAGCTTTCCGTAAAATGGGCTTTATCCGTAAATGCCGTATCGGTATTGTCAGCCGCAGGGGCTTCCGTCTCTCCGAGAAAAACATCCGTCCAGCCTGTCAGTGTATCGGCTGCCTCCGGGCTTTCCCCGCCGTCCGTTCCGGAAGTAAATTTTTCCCTGACTGCCTGAATTTTCTTAAAGGGCGCCATTCCGTCCCGGTTTATTTCCTGCAGCGCCGTGATATTCTGAATGGTAACCGGCTCTTTTAGTTGCTCCAGTATTTCGGGAATCCCGGTTTCTTTACTGCCCCATTCCCTTATATTCTGCAAAATTTCCTGATTGTAAGCACTGTCTATCTGGCTGTCAATGGAAACACCCTTCTGAATGGCTTCGACAAGACCGCCGAATTCATTGTTTATCTTTACATTGATACCTTTTACATGTCCTGTACGCACGGCGCTCAGCAGGTTCTTAAAAGAAACCTCCGCTCCGGTATCCACCAGCTTTCCGATTGCGGCGCCGTCGGATTTTTCCACCTGCCTGAGCAGACGGTAAATCCCGATGAAGGACTCTTTTTCCTCCGGGGTAATCTCGTTATTCTGCTCCAGACGATACAGAAACCGGCTGTATTTCTCGCTGTCCTCGGCGTAAGTATCCTGACCTGACAGGTATTCTTCCAGATCCTCCATGGAGGTCTGAAGCGGATTGACACCGTCCCTTATCATTTTAAGTACCGACATGGGAGTCATTTTTTCCACTACTCTTGCTACCACACCGGATGCACCTTTTATTTTCTGTATGTTTTCCTCGTTCACATCCATGTTGTTGTAGCTTAAGCTGCGGACCGCCTTCCGGTTTTCATCGGTAAGCTCCAGTCCCAGCTCCGAAAGAAGGGTATCCACACTCTGGAATGCTTTCCGGATGTTGTCCCCAAGGTCCGTCCTCACCTCGGTAAACATGGCTTCGTAGGCTTCCCCGGCACTCCGGTATGCCTCTCTTATTTCCATGCCGGCTTCGTACAAGCCGTCTATTGTCAGGGTTTCCCGGCCGCTTATAAATCTGCCGATGGAAGCAGCGGGCATATAAGGGATTTCTCTGGTTTTCTGCAGTGTTTCCATGCACAAATCAGCCGCATCCCTCACAGTCTGTGCCTGCCCCGTCTGGCTGTTTTCCAGCATTTTCAGGGCGGAAATCGTTTCTTCTATGGGAGCGGTATCAATGGAAAATCCGCTTTTTAACAACTTCACATTGGCTTCCACCGTCATGAGGAGTCTCACTTCCTCCAATTGCCTTTTCGCGGTAATCTCCGCCGGTGTCTGCGCCGCCGTACCCGGGATTTCCTCATACCGTCTGTCGTAATCTTCTATAGTATTCACCGCTCTGCGGTAAATGCTCTCCTGTACGGTAAGGTCTGCCTCTCCGGCGGGTTTTCCCTCCGCCATGGCTGCCGTCACGGAGTTCAAAATTTCTTCTGCTTCCATGGGAAGTGACAACTGTGCCAGTTTATGTAACCGGATAAATGTATCGGTATTTAAGGGAATGTCTGCTTCCACCAAAAATCCGGCTTCCCGAAGAGTTTCTTCGTTGATGGGAAAACCTGCGGCTTCCACAATCTGTCCCATTTGCTCCTGCAGTGCGGTCAGATCCGCATCGGCTGCCTTCTGACCCAGATATCCCGGCATATCTTCCTTAAAAAAAGCAGCCGACTGTCCGGCATAGGAGCCGGCTCCGGAATGCTGCGCCAGATACAGATTGTCTATGGTGGGCGCCAGTTCATTGGTAATCATAAACCGCAGACTTCCATCCGACATCTCTGTCAGTTCCTGTCCCCGCTGCCATGCTTCGCCGGCATCCGTCAGGTTCTCCTCTGTCAGGGGAATGTCCTCCGCTGCCATGCACTCCGCCATATGACCGGCATCCTCTTCACTTAACTGTCTGGCATATCCCTGACTGCCCGTTATCTTTAACAGGGTATCGCTGTCTATGCTGTCGGTATAACCCGCCACATGCACATCCGCTTTCAAAAGCTCTGCTTTTATGGTATCTAAAATGGTTACCATATCCTCTGCATTGATATCTTTTGGGTCATAACCGTCTTTCTGCATTTTTGCAAAATCTTCGTCAGATAAAGAATTGGACATTACTGCCATAAAATTATGCATCTGGCTTACATTTTCCGCACCCGCATTCTGCTTTAAGTCCTCTGCATTCCATCCATGGAGTCCCCGGCTTTTGGAAAAATCGTAGGCGTTACGATTCATAACATTGTCAGAAATGTCCCTCGTCTGTGCGCATGCTGTCATAATATTGCCTGCCGCACGGTTTCCCGCTCCGTAATTGCCTGCAATATATTTGCTCTCCGCATGCGCCCGGTATGTATTTGTCTGTTCCGCACTCATCTGTACGGAATTGTCAAACGTAATCTTCATGCCTTTGTTCCTCTTTTAATTACCTGCATCCTGCAAATTATTTTTCCGTTGGGTATGCTCCCAAAAAGGAAAAAGGCGAGCACATCCGTGTGCTCACCTTTTATTTCGTCACTTTTTTTTCTTTTCTTAACCTCTAAAATACAAATACCGCAGCTGTATAAGGTGCTAAATCAATGGAGATAGAGTATTTTCTTCCACATAAAGGCTTGGCTTTCGCCTCTACAACCTCAGGAATCTTGTGACCGTTTCCGCCGAAGCGTTCTTCGTTGCTGTTCAGCACCAGCTTGTATTTCTTCTTTGCCGGTACGGAAATCTGGTAATTTTCCCATGTCATGGGAGTCATATTTAAGACAAAGAGCAGATTGTTCCTGCCATCCTTAGTCCTGCGGACGAAGGTATAGGTGCTGCGGTCTTTGTCGTCCGCATTCATCCACTCAAAGCCTTTCCAGCTGTTATCGATGGTATACAGGCAGGGATATTTACGGTACATCTTAAGCAGCTCTCCCATAAATTCCTTCATGCCTCTGTTTAACGGCTCCTGCAAAAGGAACCAGTCAAGCTCTCTTGCTTCACTCCATTCCCTTTCCTGTCCGAAATCCTGACCCATAAATAAAAGCTTCTTGCCGGAATGACCGAACATATAGGTGTAGCCGACTCTTAGGTTGGCATATTTATCCACATGGTAACCCGGCATTTTATTGACCATGGAGCACTTTAAATGTACCACTTCGTCATGGGAAAGGGGCAGTATGTAATTTTCGCTTTCATTATATGTCATGGCAAAGGTCATGGCATAGTGATTGTCCTTACGGAAATAGGGGTCTAACTTCATGTATTCGCAGAAATCATGCATCCATCCCATGTTCCACTTGAAGGTAAATCCAAGACCTCCGTCTTCTATATCGCCGGTTACCTTCGGCCATGCGGTAGACTCCTCCGCAATGGTCAGAAATCCGGGGTAAGTACCTCTTACAACGGAATTCAGATGCTTGAAAAACTCAATGGCTTCCAGATTTTTGTTGCCGCCGAACTTATTGGGACACCATTCGCCGTCCTTTTTACCGTAATCCAAATACAGCATGGATGCCACGGCATCGACTCTCACACCGTCGATATGGAACTCACGCAGCCAGAACAGCACGTTGGCAATCAGGAAGTTCTTTACCTCCACCTTGCCGTAATTGAAAATTTTGGTACCCCACTCCGGATGCTCGCCTTTACGGGGATCGGGATCCTCAAAAATGCAGGTGCCGTCAAAGCAGCCCAGACCGAATGCATCGGTTGCAAAGTGGGCGGGTACCCAGTCTAAAATAACACCAACACCGATTTTGTGCAGACGGTTTACCAGATACATAAAGTCTTTCGGTGTGCCGTAGCGGGATGTGGGGGCATAATAACCGGTTACCTGATAACCCCAGGAACCGTCAAAGGGATGCTCTGCAATACCCATAAGCTCCACATGTGTGTATCTCATTTCCTTTAAATACTCAACCAGTCTGTCCGCAAACTCACGATAGTTGTAAAATCCATCTTCCGTGCCGTCCGGATGCTTCATCCAGGAACCGATATGGCATTCGTAAATAGCGATAGGCTGTTCAAAAACATTTAGCTTATCCCTGTTTTCCTCCCATTTTTCATCCTCCCATGCAAAGCCCTTCAGGCTGGTAATCTTAGAAGCATTGCCGGGGCGCATTTCCGCATAGTTGGCAAACGGATCTGCCTTGTAAAGCTTTTCACCTTTTTCTGTGGTAATCAGGAACTTATACAGGGTATTTTCCTGTACGCCCGGTACAAACAGGCTGTGAATACCGCCGGGACCTTCTTTTTTCATCGGATGGCTTTCTTCGTTCCAGCCGTTGAACTCGCCGATTACATGTACGGCTGCCGCATGAGGTGCCCACACTGCAAAGAACACACCCTTTACGCCCTTTTCTTCGGAAAAATGAGCTCCTAATTTCTTATAAATGTCATAGTGTGTTCCCTGCGAAAACAGATACTGGTCCATTTCGGAAATGGAAACCTGTTCCCATTCATCACTCTTCTTTATCTGCTTTGCTGTTTCAGCCATTTTTGCCTTCTCAGGCTGCTCTGTCTTTTTTACCGTCTTTGCCATAAAACCCTCCCAATCAAACAATAGCTTTTGTATTTTTAACGAAAATCGTTTTCTCTCAGTATAATCCTGTCTTCCTCGTCATATCTCTTGGCAACGATGATGTCGAAGAAATGCCCCAAAGTCTTTCTGTTTGCATGCTGAATGGCATCGTCAATAATGTCCTTCACCTCTTCAATGGTAACGATATGGTCAATGGTCTGTCTCTCTGCAATGCAGGTATGCAGCGCCAGTACGCCCATTTCGTCCATGCCGTATTCCTGCTCTTCTGCGTACTTGCGGCCATAGGAAACCAGGGAATCGTTGTCCAGAGCTTCTACATGAATTTCAATGTTGAACAATTCCTTTAATTCGGGATGCTTTTTCAGCAGTTTATGCGCGCCGCCCCTGGTGTCCTCCAGAATGACAATCATGCCCTTGTGTTCCTGGTTCATTACCTTCTGCATATCCTTGACACTGTCGTCTGACAGCTTGTTTGCCTTCTGGATAATCAACGCACCGTTTACGATTCTGTCAAAGACAGGCGCAATGCCTTTCTTATTCAGGGACTCCGAAGAAATCTTGGCGATCTTTCCGGAAAAATTGCTGTCGGTCTGCTGTACCTCTTTCATCAGCTTCTTGGCAAGGGTAAGAGTGTCCATACCTTCTTCACCGGTCAGAATAATGTTGCCGGTGTATGCAGCCAGACTGATTTTATCAATGGCATTCAAAATCTGTTCTCTTGTATGTTTGTTCTGTAAATAAGAACCGAATAATTCTTTTTCTTCTGCGGTAAGCCTGCGGCCCTGTTCCTTGCCTGCTTTTCTGACGGGCTTGTCTTTATTTTGTCCGGGTGCTTTTTTACCCTTGACAACGGCATCGGTTTCTGCATCTTTAACGTCGTCTTCAACTGCTTCCTCAGCTGCTTCTGTGGCGTCCGCCTCTTCCCCGACCTCGGTGTCTGCATCTGTGGCGTCCGGCTCTTCCTCCGCCTCTGCGTCTGCGGCATCCGGCTCTTCCGTGCCTGCTTTTTCTGCAGCTGTATCGTCAACGGCTTCCTCAGCTGCTTCACCTTCGGCTTCTGCATCTGCGGTGTCCGGCTCTTCCTCGACCTCGGTGTCTGCGGCTGCGGCGTCCGGTTCTTCCTCGACCTCGATGTCTGCATCTGCGGCGTCCGGCTCTTCCTCCTCTTCGGTGTCTGCGTCTATGGCTTCCGACTCTTCCGTATATTCCTCTGTGTTTTCTACCGATTCCTCATAATCATCATAGGACTCATCCAGAAACTCATCCTGCTCTGCGGGCTCTTCGTAATCTTCGCCGTCTTCCTGAGCGGGCTCATAATATTCTTCTAATTCTTCCACCTCGTCAGTCGGAATGGTTTTGCCCTTTTCCAGCTTTTCCAGAAGACCGTCACGGGTAGCGGCTTCAAATTCCGTAAACATGGCGCCGGTCTGCTGCAGAATATGCTGCTGCACTTCTTCCATGCGTTTCTGTTCATTTTCTTTCTTAACGCGTTCCCACTCTGCCAGAACATCCTCTAAGGAAATCTGACCGGTAATCTGTTTTTCCACCTGCTCGGCTTCCGGAACTACCATGCTAATCTGACCGTCATATTCCATACCCAGCATTTTTTCCATGCCTTCCGGCAGGGGCTTGTGCGGGTCAATGGTAGCGGCAATGCGGGGCTTCATGACAGGCTGCGCATTTATATGCTCTTCTATTTCTCTTGCAGGCAGGACAACCGTCTGCGGTTCTTCTTCCTGCGGTTCTTCTGCTTCCTGCTTTTCTTCTGCTTTCGGTGCGGCAGCTTCGGGAACGGTACTCTGTCCGCTCTGGACCGGTGCTTCCATGGGCTGCTCCAAGGTTTCTTCCGTAATTTCAGCAGAGCTTTCCTCTGCTGACACAGGTGTCATCTCAGAAGTTTCTCCGAAGAAAACTTCTCCCTGTTCTTCCGACTGGTTCAGAGCTTCTTTCACGGCGTCGGTTTCAATGACCTTGGTTTCCGCCATGGTAAAATCTTCCAGCGCGTCTGCCAGAGAGTCCAGCCGCTTAGTCTCCTGTAAATCGGTATCGCCTTCTGCTTCCGGTTCCTTGTCCGTTTTCTGGTCCCAGAGCTCCTTCATGTTGGCAGCCAGCTCCTTCTGCATATTGATGGTGTCGTACTGCCCCACATTCATAACCTTGACCTGAATGTCATCCGGGTCGGACATCAGAATTTCCTTGGTGGGAGATTCGTCCACTTCTTCCTCCGGCTTTTCCTCTTCCGGAGCCTCGGGATAGACTTCACCGGTTTCCTCTGCCGCTTTCTGACGGACAATTTCGCCCTTCATTTCGGCATATTTTTCCTCCTGGGAAGGTGTCAGCGGTTCATGGAGCATCTTAAGTTCCATAGCCTTCATAACGTAACGACCCTCACCAAACCATAAAATCAGTTCATCGCATTCTTCCACACATTTGGTGGCAAGTCCAATCCTATGATATAAATAAGCCAGTTCATATGCCCATTTTTCAATGTATTCCTTGGATTTTAATTCCTTTAATACTTCAATTCTTTCCTCAATGCTGACATCCTGTGCTTCATATAATTTATACTGCAGGATATATCTGCCGGTGTCCTTGGGTGCAATCTGCACAAATTCTTTGTAGTACTCTACCGCCTGCACGACATCGCCCATTTTGATAAACAGCTCACAGAGGGAATATACAATGGAGCGTCCTCCCGGATATCTGTCGTATGCTAAAAGGAGCAAATCCCTGGCATCTTCTAATCTTCTGTTTATTTTATATAAATCGCTGATGGTGCAAAGCATCATAACACTTTTTACTTTGGTCCAGTCAATGGTATCTGCAATGGAAGCAGCCTCCACATACTCACCTTTTGCGATTAAATCCTTTATCTCTTGTAATCTGACTTTATATTCGTATTTATCCACGGCTGATGCCCTTCCTCGATTAAATCTCCAAATTTCATGAAAAGCGTAAACTTCCCCACTTTTTATACTTTTTCAGTTTATCATAAATGACCATGCAATGTCAAAAAAATATCGAGGAAAGTACACAAAAAATGCAAGATGTTGTACGTTTCCCCGATATCAGATTACAAGATGTCGTTTCTATATAATTTTAAATTATTTTACTTTGGTGAATACAAGGGGGTATTCCATGCCGGGAAGCATATTTTCGCCGTCTGCCTCAGCTCCCTTAGGTAACTCAAAAGTCAGGGTATCTCCGGAAATGGTATACAAATCATAAGAAGTCTTGTCAACGGTGTCTCCGTCAGAGATGAAGATTTTGCCGTTCTTAGCCTCCCATACACCTTCCTGGTGCATATCTGCGGTGACATCCTCCGGCTGTACGGATTCTTCCATCATGCTCTTGATGTATTCCTTTACATTGGGAGAATATACAGCATCGATATCCTCTTTGCTGTAATCGGGATTGCTGTCATAAATGTAATTTGCGGCATAGTCAGAGAAATCATCCAGCCAGTTAGCGTAGTTAGCTGCGAACTCGTCATTGTCAACACTCATTTCCATGGTGCCGTCTTCCTTGAATTCAAAGAAAATGGTTACTGCGAGAGAGCTCTTGAAATCTGCAAATTCATCGCCCATCTGCTCTAAAACTGCGTCATGCATATCATACTTCATACCCCATTTTCCGATGAGAGCCTTAGAATCATCTCCGCATCCTACAAGGGCAAATGTCATGACAAGAATCATTAATACTGCTGCAATTCTGGTTAATTTTTTCATGGTTTTCCTTTCATTCGACCGCATCCGGCCGTTTCTTTTCATTTATTTGGCATCCTGTTAATCTACTACTTTAGTAAGCTGCAGAGGATAACTTAAGCCGGGAAGGATTTCTGCTTCACTTAAGCTTCCGTCACCACCCAATACCAGGGTATCCCCTTCTATATAGAAGTTTTCGTAATAATCCTCTGTATCCGTGTCATCAACCAGGTACAGTTTGTCGCCTTCTACATAGTACTTCATTTCTGTTTCCGTTTCATCCAAGAGTTCGGAAACATCCAGTTCTTCATCCAGCATTTCGGAGAAGTACTCTTTTATTGTCATACCGTAGGTAGACTTAAATGCTTTTTCAAACTCTTTTTTTGTCATGCTTCCGTCGGAAATGTATTCCTCCAGTGCCATGTCAATCAGATAGTCTAAAAGGTCATCCTTCCAGGTGTCAAAGCTCTTTACAAAGCTGTCTTCATCCAGGGACAATCTGCAGATACCGTCCTCTGTAAACTCAAAGATGAAGGTTACATAGAACTCGCTGTCAAAATTATCCATGTCTTCGCCGACGGTTTCTGCAATTATGTCATTCATGTCATATTCCAGTTTCCATTTTCCTACCAGAGAGGTATCTACCGGAATGCTGGCAAGAACATCATCAAAACGGGAATCATAACCGTAGTCTTCTTTTGCGTTGTTAATAATACTTCTTGCTTCAGTGTAATTGCCTGCCGCTACTTCTGCCTTGGCATTCTCGATTGCCTTTTCCAGCAGAGCATCCTTCATATCGGCTTTTACCTGATCCATTTTATCATACAGTTCATTGTATCCGGTGTCATAGTAAGCGTCCTCTAAAAAGCTTACCGCCGCATCATAATCACCGTCTGCTATGTAGCCGTCCGCTTCTGCTTCCGCAGCGCTGATGCATTCTGTCTTGCAGTTTGCAATCGCATCCTGTGCCTTGTCATAATACAGGGTATCATCGGAAACTACTTCTTCATAGTAGCCGATTGCATCGTAATAATCTTTCCAGGTACCGGTCGCAGCCAGTTTTTCTGCCTTGGCAAAATTTTCACGGGAGTCATGGATTTTGCTTACCATATGCATGATGTCTTCTATCTCACCGTCTGTGAAAACAACATCACGAAGGTCTTCCATGGTCCGGATAGCGTCTTCGTAGGTAATTTCTTCCGCCAGATAATTGTCTTCCAGTGTCTGCACATAAGTAAGCAGCTCACTCTTGATCTGGTCTTTGTCCTTTTCACTGTTCACCTTTTCGTACAATTCTGTAACGGTTTCCATATTGCCGGCTTCAATGGCTTTGCTGATCTTCTTTGCAGGAGAAGCAAAGATAAAGAAGTAAGCGGCTGCAGCGCCTCCGGCTAACAGTAACACAATCAGGATAATGGCAATTACCACGCCTGCTTTTCCTTTTTTCTTCTTCTCCGGCTTGTCAGCGGGAATGGGCGAATAAGCAGGTGGAACCGGTGCGCCGGGCTGCGGATAAGGCTGACCGCCCATGGTCTGAGCCGGTGCAGGCTGTACGGGTGCCTGGTTCATCATCGGCTGTCCCGGTGCAGGCTGTACGGGTGTTGCCGGTGCTGCCATTGCCGGAACGGCTTCCGGTGCAGGTGCTGCTGTGTTTGCCTCTGCCACGGGCGCTTCCGGTGCTGCTTCTGCAGGTGCCTCTGCCACGGGCGCTTCCGGCGCTGCTTCTGCGGGTGCTTCTGCCGCGGGTGCTTCCGGCGCTGCTTCTGCGGGTGCTTCCGGCGCTGCTTCTGCGGGCGCTTCTGCCGCAGGTGCTTCCGGCGCTGCTTCTGCAGGTGTCTCCGCTGCGGGCGCTTCCATAACGGGTGCTGCCGCTTCTGCCGCAGCAGGTGCTTCAACCGTTGCAGATGCAGGCGCTGCGGGCTCAGGATCTGTAACGGGAACCGGAGCTGCCGGCATCACAACCGGCGTACCGCAAAAAGGACAGAACCTGGAAGTATTGTTGATTTCTTTACCACATTTTCTACAAAACATATCTCCTCCGCCTTTCATTTTTCAAAATAGAAAAGTAATTAAAAGTTTCTATAACAATATATCTGCCAGAGCAGCAAATTGTTCCAAAGTAAGGGCTTCTCCGCGGATTGTGGGAGAAAGCTGCATGCTTTCAAGCGCCTCCGTCACCTGTTCCCTCGTGAGAGAAAGGTTCTGCGCATTGGAAAGACTGTTTGCCAGCGTTTTTCTCCGCTGGTTGAAGGAAGCCCGGATAAGAGCAAACATGCCTTTCTCATTCTTCACTTCCACCGGCTTTTTTTCATGGCAGGTAAGACGGATAACCGCACTTGCCACATTGGGCCTCGGGATAAAACAATTGGGCGGCACGATTGCCACAATTTCCGGCTTGGCATAATACTGCACCGCTAAGGACAGGGCGCCGTAATCCTTAGTGCCGGGACCTACCTGCATGCGGTCCGCCACTTCCTTCTGCACCATAACCGTGATGCTTTTCACCGGTACATGATTTTCAAAGAGTCCCATAATAATGGGAGTCGTTATGTAATAGGGAAGGTTTGCCACGATTTTGACCGGCCTGCCTCCGTTTTTTTCCTCTACAATACAGTTTAAATCCACCTTCAGGATATCTTCGTTGATAATGGACACATTTTTGTAGTCCGCCAGAGTTTCCGTCAGAATGGGAATGAGGTTTTTATCAATCTCCACGGCTACCACTTCTCCGGCACGCTCTGCCAGATACTGTGTCATGGTGCCGATGCCGGGACCGATTTCCACCACGCAGTCATCCTTGCCGATTTCCGCCGCATCCATGATTTTCTCCAGCACATGGGAGTCAATCAGAAAGTTCTGACCGTATTTTTTCTGAAATGTAAAATTATATTTCTGCAAGACCGCAATGGTATTCTGCGGGATTCCTAATGTCGCCAATCTTTACTCCTTCATCCAGTCCCTTACCTGAATAAGACTGTCAAATTTTCTGCCGCCGATAAGTTCATCGGTTTCCTTTGTAGGTGCAATCATATCCGGCACCATAACCGGGTACATGCCCGCCCGGTATGCGGATTTGAGTCCGTTGGGAGAGTCCTCAATGGCAATGGCATTTTCCGGCTCCACCGAAAGGGATGCGCAGGCAATGCGGTAAATATCCGGCTCGGGCTTACTGTGCTCCACCATGTCTCCGCTGATAATGCTCTCAAAATAGGCGGAAATTCCGGCTCTGCTTAAATGGCTCTCAATGCTTTCCCTCCGGCTTGAGGACGCCAGCCCGATTTTATAACCGGCTTCTTTTAAATAGGATAAAAGCTCCCGGACTCCCACTTTCATGGGAAGACCGTCCCTTTCTATCATCTGTGACATATTGCGGCTGCAAAGTCCGTGAAGCTCTTCGTAGGAAAAACTGCCGCCGTACACACTGCAAAGGTATTCTTTCGTGTCCGTGCCGTTGAGACCGATACAATGGTTGACCGCATCGTAAAGCTTCTTCTCATCCTCCGGTCCGTTTACCAGTCCGGCTTCCTCTGCCGCGGCTGCCCAGGCATCCTTGCAAAGCCTCTCAGTATCGAAAAGAACGCCGTCCATGTCAAAAATAACTGCTTTTATCATATTTTTGTCTATCTGCATTTGTCTTTCCTCTCGTCTTTTAATAGGAAGCAGTCGCTTTGGCCCAGTGAAATCATTATAGCATGAGCTTCCCCACAATAACAATACCCCATTTTGCACATATCTGCATTCCATCGTGCATCAGAATAAAAATATTGCATAAATTTTACAGATAACGTGCCATTCTCCTCTATTTTTTCTTCCGGCGGATATGTTATAATAATTTTAATCTTACAAAAAAGTAAGCAACCATTAATCCCTAACTGAAAGGAGAAATCATATGAATACAGATATGATTGTAAAAGTAGTGCCTGTCGCACTCATTGTACTTGTTGTTTTAATCATCCTGATATCCGGATATGTAAAAGCATCTCCCGATACCGCCTACATCATCTCCGGTCTGAGAAAACGTCCCAAAATCCTTATCGGACGCGCCGGTGTGAAAATACCTTTCTTTGAGAAAAAGGATGAACTGAATTTACAGTTAATACCCATTGATGTAAAAACTTCATCTGCCGTACCTACCGCAGATTACATTAATATCCGTGTGGACGCAGCCGTAAACGTAAAAATCAGTGTAAATCCCGACCAGCTTGCTTTAGCCGCACAGAACTTCTTAAATAAGAAAACCGATTACATCGGCCAGGTGGCAAGAGAAGTTCTCGAAGGTAACATGCGTGAAATCGTAGGTAAGATGAACCTCGAGGAAATGGTCAGCGACCGTCAGAAATTTGCCATGCTGGTAAAGGAAAACGCAGAACCCGACTTGGCTGCCATGGGTCTTGACATTGTCAGCTTCAACGTGCAGAACTTCGTGGACGGCAACGGTGTTATCGAAAACTTAGGTGTGGACAACATCGTTAAAATCCAGAAGAACGCCGCTATTTCCCGTGCCGAAAGTGAAAAGGAAATCGCAAAGGCGCAGGCAAATGCGCAAAGAGAAGCCAACGAAGCGCAGATTGCCGCACAGACGGACATTGCACAGAAAAACAACGAGCTTGCTATTACCCAGGCTGAACTGAAGAGAGTATCCGATGCCAAAAAGGCAGAAGCGGATGCCGCTTACCAGATTCAGCAGGAGGAACAGAGAAAGACCATCGAAATTACCACCGCTAACGCAAACATTGCAAAGCAGGAAAAGGAAATTCTCTTAAAGCAGAAAGAAGCCGAAGTTATGGAACAGGCACTGGATGCACAGGTTAAAAAGAAAGCGGAGGCGGAAAAGTTTGCAAAACAGCAGCAGGCAGACGCCCAGCTCTATCAGCGCCAGCGTGATGCAGAAGCTAAGAAATACGAATTAGAGCAGCAGGCTCAGGCACTTAAAATCCAGGCAGAAGCAGAAAAATATGCAAAAGAACAGGAAGCGGAAGGTATCCGTATCAAAGGTCTTGCAGAAGCGGAAGCCATTCAGGCAAAGGCTGTTGCGGAAGCAGAAGGTATCGAAAAGAAGGCCGAAGCTATGGCTAAGATGGGTGAAGCCGCTGTCCTCGAAATGTACTTCAAGGCTCTGCCCGACGTAGTACGCAATGCTGCCGAACCTCTTGCCAAGGTTGACAAGATTACCATGTACGGTGACGGCAACTCCGCAAAGCTCATGAAGGACGTTATGAACACCTTAAATCAGGTAACCGACGGCTTAAAAGAGTCCACCGGCGTAGACTTAAACGCAGTGCTTTCCGGCTTCTTAAAGAATAACGACGTAGCCGACGCACCCGCTCCTGCCAAGGCAGCAACTACCGACGTAAACGGCGAACCGGACTTCATGTAAACGAAACCAGGCGGAACATGTGCATAAAAAAGGTACACGAAAGGAAACTGTTTCTTCATGAACCAGAAAGTTTTTAGCAGACAAAATGTAAATTTATTCACGGCATTGCTGGTATTCCTTGTGATTACCGGCATTGCCGGTCTGTTTCTGGCAAGTCTGTACTCTTATAACAGCGGCCTTGAGCAGATAGCAGACAAGATAGAAGCCACCCTGTCCGGTGATGAAATCAGCGACCCGGAAGGTTATGGGCTATTGGTAAATTCCATTGTTTACGGAATGGGAGCCTTAGGCTTGTGGCTCGCCCGGATTATCCTCTGGGCCGTCGTCATTTATCATGTGTTTCTCGCCGTTTTTGCAGGAGTCTTACGACTTATCTTTGCGCAGACCCCCGGACGGCTGTTAGCTTACCGCATCGTGACCGGCTTCTACTGCTTCTTTATTCTTGCGGAAATACTGCTGTTGTTCAGCGCCATAAATGCGGTGACTCTCGTTTTGATACTCGTCCTCCTGCTTGTGCTGGTAGTCACACTGGTGAATACCTACTCCCATATAGAGGTCATTCCCAAAAACGGAACTCCGTTACAAAATGAGACATATTATAAAGAATAAGCACATCCGTATCTTTTGTGACATACCTGTCAAGAAGTTGTGTCAGCTTACCTTTATAGTACCGTAAATCTAAGATATAAATGGTTTCATAATGTTCGCTGAGATACGGAACCATACAATTTGCAAAGGAATCCTTTATGATAAATAAAGAGGTTCCTTTGTTTTTTCTTTCTCTGTCCGTGGACACCTTTTTATAAGAGGTATTCCGGATTTCTATCAGCATGTGATTGTCGTCTAAAAAATACCCGTACTGGTTCTTCCCGGAGAGATACTTTTCCGCATAAAGAGAATACTCCGGTGTCTCCGACAGATCGTAGTACACTTCTCGCATACCCTCATAGGCATAGGCTTCTATAATATCGAAGGGCAGTCCCGGCAGATTGGTTTTGGAATGCAGTGTGCCGTAAAAAGTTTCCGAAACTTTATCCGCATTATACGACACTGCTGTCACATTATTTTCTGCTGCCCAGGTCTGATAGGCATAATAAGCCCCCCGTGTGGTCCAGTGGTGATCCGTTCCATAATAAATGTATTCTTCCGCATGGCTGCGTAAAGGGGAAAACACATCCGGAAACACCGTATTTTCTCCGCAGGCATCCCGGAACTGCCGCCACAGCGCTTCTTCCGGAAACACCTCCGCATAAGCCGGCAGTTTTTCACAGTATACATTATCTGCCGTAGGCGCCAGCAATACCTGAAAGTTGCGGCTCTTCCCTTGCAGCAGCCGTTCCAGTTTCTGCAGTCCTTCCAGGGTCTTTTCTATATTCTGTGTGGAAAATTCCTCCGTGTGCTTTTCTATGAGAGTTCCATCCGTTGCTAAATACACGCCGTTGATTTCCTTTTTCCCCAACGCCCTGTCAGTCGCGCTCTTTACGGCAATGTAGCTGTTTCGCCCCAAAATCTGGTCGGATACATAGTCCTCATATTCTTTCATATAGCTGCCGGTGCGGACAGCCTGTACCGAAAGCTCCGGCTTTTGCTGTAGTTTCCGGTTTTCATAGGAAGAATACAGTTTCGCCGGTGTAAGCATGTCCGCAGCCGAAAACAAAAGCAGAACTGCCGGGAACACCAGCAGCACTGCCCACGTCCGCAGACGTTCTGTGAAGTTTTCCCCTAATTGTTTGTGCATACGTTTTCCTGCCTTTCTGCAACATTTTTATGTCTTTGTCAGGTTGCCCGGCTTTTGCCGTTCCTGTGTATTGCTGCATCAGAACCGAAAATACAGAAACGGATTATAACTGGCGTCCACAATATTTGCCACGGAAAGCAGAAACAATCCGCCCAGATATAAAATCTCCAATGCCGTATAGGAAGCCGCCCCTGCACAGGACAGTACCCTTGCTTTCACCGATTGGATATGCTCTGTGCAGAAGAGGTGCCGCCATATTTTTTCCGCCGCATTTTTTCCAACGGGAAGGGAACAGACCGCAAGCAGGAAAAACAAAAGCCGGTAATTTTTACAGAAATAAAGGGCTTCCCGGTTGAATACACCTCCCGGCGCCCGGAAAAACAGGGAACGCCACACATTGGCAAGCACCGCTCCGTCTTCTATGGAAAAAAAGCTCCAGCTTAAAAGCACCAGGAACATGGTATACAGCCAGCCGAAAAATCCCGGTATTTTCTGCAGGATTTTTCCCAAAAACAGCTTTTCCAATATAAGAAAAAGAGCAAACCACATACCCCACAAAAGGAAATTGATACCCGCCCCATGCCAGATGCCGGTCAACGTCCAGACAATAAAAATATTCAAAAGCTGCCGTTTCATTCCTTTCCTATTGCCGCCGAGAGGAATGTAAACATAATCCCTGAACCAGCCGCTTAAGGACATGTGCCACCTACGCCAGAAATCCGTAATACTGCGGGCAATATACGGATAATGAAAGTTTTCCGGGAAAGTAAAGCCCAGTATTTTTCCCAGCCCGATTGCCATGTCCGAATAACCCGAAAAATCAAAATAAATCTGAAACGCATAAGCCAGAATGCACAGCCATGCTGACATAGTTGTCATTTTCTCTGATGACAGCGATGTTACTTCCGTAAACAAAACACCGATATTGTTGGCAAGAAGCACCTTTTTTGCCAGTCCGACAAGGAAACGCACTATGCCTGCTGCCATGTCCTCCGGCGAAGCATGCCTTTCCCTAAGCTGCTCCGCCACATCTCCGTAGGTCACAATAGGGCCCGCCACAAGCTGCGGAAACATGGTCACAAAAACCGCAAACTGCAGGAAATTTTTCTGTGCCGGTACGTCGCCCCGGTACACATCAATCACATAGGACATGGTCTGGAAGGTGTAAAAAGAAATGCCGATGGGAAGCGGCAGGTTTACGCCGCTGTATTTAAAAAAACCGAGCATGGCAAGATTGATTGTAAGGGAGGAAAGCAGAAAGTAAAAGGCTTTCCGCTTCCCTCTGTTTCTCTCTATCAGCATGCCATGCAGATAATCCGATACCGTGGAAAACAGCATCAGCACAATATAAACCGGTTCGCCCCAAGCGTAAAACAGAAGGCTCCCCGCAAGGAGCACAACGTTTTTAGCCTTTTTCGGTGTCAGAAAATACAATAGAAAAAATATCGGCAGAAACCGGAATAAAAAGACTACACCGGACAAAACCATAGGTTTACCGGGTACGCCCGTTGCCGGCGGAGTTTCTTCCGGCATTGCTGCCCGCATTGCCATTGGCATTGTTACCGGCATTGCCGTTCGTATCGGCATTTTCTTCCAGCGCCCTGCGGATGGCTTCCAGAGCCTTCTCATTCTGCTCCCGGCTTAATTCCATTACCTTTTCTTCACCCTCTTCTTCCGCATCTACGGAGCTGCCGCCAAGCTGGATAAAAAGTACATAGTTATCAATGGTCTCAATGCGGGAAGCCTGCACTTTTCCTATATTCATCGGATACTGCATGGTGTTGTTAATCTCGCTCTCCCGGTAGGTATTCAGAGCCTTTTCGACATCTTCCACCCGGTCCTTTTTTGCCTGCACAATGATCAGGGTGTCCACATTCGTACCTATCATTGGTGTTTCCACAAAAATATCCTCATACATATCCGGCTTCAGTCCGTACAAATCCTGCACATACTCAGGCTCCATTACGGAGTCGGGCCAGTAGTCCTCACCAAGGGCTTCCGCTACGGCATCACGCAGGTACATAAGACTGCTTTCCTGTGCAGGTTCCGTGCTTTCCGCAAGGGTATTTCCGGTATTGTTTCCCGCCTGGGAAGATGTCTGGGGCGTAGTGCTTTCCGTATTTTCCCCGGTGTTTCCGTTATTTTTCTTTCCGCATGCCGTAAGCAGTACCACGGACACTGCAAGCAATGAGCAGACCGTTAAAATTTTATTTTTCTTCATTGTTACTTTCCTTTCTTTCTGCAGATTGGAACAGCTTTTTGCAAAGCTTTTCCGCAAAATGCAATCTTTTCCAAAGTATGCCTCTTCCGTCCGCAAAATATACCTCTTGCATGAAAAAATAAGGTCATGCTATACTAAATCGCAGGTTATAAAAGAAATGGAGATTATTATGAGTATTTTAAACGTGGAACATCTGACTCATGGATTTGGCGACCGTGCCATTTTTCAGGACGTATCTTTTCGTCTTTTAAAAGGAGAACACATCGGTTTAATCGGTGCCAACGGCGAAGGAAAATCCACCTTTATGAATATTATTACCGGCAAGCTCATGCCGGATGAGGGCAAAATCGAATGGGCAAAAAATGTCCGTGTGGGCTATCTTGACCAGCACACCGTCCTGCAAAAAGGCATGACTATCCGCCAGGTACTTTCCTCGGCTTTCGACTTTTTATTTGAGATGGAAACCCGCATGAATGAAATCTGCGACAGGATGGGGGAAGCTTCTCCGGAAGAAATGGACGCCTACATGGAAGAGCTTGGCACCATTCAGGATTTGCTGACCATGCATGATTTTTACATGATTGACGCCAAGGTGGAGGAAGTGGCAAGAGCGCTGGGGCTTTTGGACCTGGGACTTGACAAGGATGTCACCGACCTAAGCGGCGGTCAGCGTACCAAGGTGCTGCTTGGCAAGCTTTTGCTGGAAAAACCGGACATTCTCCTGTTGGACGAGCCTACCAACTACCTGGATGCCGAGCATATTGCCTGGCTGAAACGGTATCTTACCGATTATGAGAATGCCTTTATTCTGATTTCCCACGACATCCCTTTCTTAAACAGCGTTGTCAACCTTATTTACCATATGGACAATCAGGAATTGAACCGCTACGTGGGCGACTACGATAAATTCCAGGAAGTCTATGCCATGAAGAAAGCGCAGCTCAATGCCGCTTACAACAAGCAGCAGAAGGAAATCGCCGATTTGAAGGATTTCGTGGCAAGAAACAAGGCAAGAGTTGCAACCCGTAATATGGCGATGTCCCGTCAGAAAAAGTTAGACAAAATGGATGTGATTGAATTGGCTGCGGAAAAACCCAAGCCGGAATTCCGCTTTAAGGAAGCCCGCACCCCGGGACGTTATATTTTTGAAGCGAAGGACCTGGTTATCGGTTATGACGAACCCCTTTCCCATCCGCTTACCCTTGCCATGGAAAGAGGTCAGAAAATTGCCCTGACCGGCTCCAACGGTATCGGTAAATCCACTTTGTTAAAGAGCATTTTGGGACTCATTCCTCCTCTGTCCGGCACCACCGAACAGGGTGACTATCTGGAAATCGGTTACTTTGAACAGGAAACTCCTGCCGGCATTGAAACCTCCTGCATCGAAGAAATCTGGCAGGAATTCCCGGGCATGAGCCAGTATGAGGTGCGTTCCGCTCTGGCGAAATGCGGTCTCACCACCAAGCATATCGAAAGCAAGGTGAAGGTATTAAGCGGCGGCGAGCAGGCAAAGGTGCGTCTCTGCAAGCTGATTAACAAAAATACCAACGTGCTTATTCTGGACGAACCCACCAATCACTTAGACGTGGATGCCAAGGACGAGTTGAAACGTGCCCTGCAGGAATATAAAGGCAGTATCCTCATAGTCTGCCACGAGCCGGAATTTTATGAAGACTGGGCAACCGACGTGTGGGACTGCACCAAGTGGACCACGAAATTATAAAACAACAGGGTGCTGCCGGCTCCGTGCCGGTGATGTGCCAAATATGCAGGAATGAAAACAGCAAGGTGCTGCCGGGTTAATTCCCGTGCAGCACCTTATTTGCAATGTATTGTGAAAGATTAAAACCGCGGATACCCATCTTTTCGTACCGTGTATCCATTCTCTTCGTATAGTATGTGAGCCAGTCCTCTTCCAGAACAAAATATTCTCTTTCACCGTCTTCCCCATACCATACACCCTCGTCTGCGGAAGCAGCTTCTTTTCCCCCATCTTCTATATATTCCCGGAATGCCAGAGCCGCATCCGATGACATGTACCGCAGATAGGAATAGTCCGTATGACCCATGTGGTACGATGCCGTGCCTGCTATCTCGCCTCTGTGCAGATTGTAGCTGGCAATCCAGTAATCCACATGGGCAAAGGATAGGAGCAGATAGCACACCGTCACCACCACCATGCTGAACCGGAACAGTGGGAAGCTTCTTTTGAAAATACTGATAATCACGCCTGTCAGAAGCACGGTGAGCACCACCAGAAACCACAGGACAAACACTCTGAGGAAGGTCAGGTTATAATGCTTCACATACTGTATCATACGGAACGCAGAGGAAGCTATCATAATGTATGTACAAGCTGACATAACTGTCATAGTTATATCGAGAACCTTGTTCTTCTTAAAAAAACCATAGCCCGCCTGCACCAGTATCAGGTTCAGGATGCAGACCGCAAGCAAATCGAAAAATCCTCTCCGGGCATATTCCGCATAGGTCATTCCCTGCATATTAAAGTTTCCGCCAAACAGACAGAAAATCTGTATCCAGCAGAAAACCATATAAAGAACAGTAAGCGGTATCAGCACAATAATGGCGGGTAGCGCCTCCGCCGGTGTTTTTTCCCGAGCTTCATCCGACAGGGAACGCTCTGCCAGATAGGCAAAAATACCGTAAGTGACAAAGAATGCTGCCAACACCATGAACACAATCTGAAAACCACTGCCAAAATTCAGGCTTCCGAATATATTCCGGCTAATCCGGGCAAATGCCGCATCCGCCGCACACAGCAGCCCCCAGACAACTATCAGCAGCGGAATACCCACAAGCAGACCGAGCACCACGTGAAGTGCATTGTTGTCCTGCTTTTCATTTTCCTTCTTATGGAAATCCACAAAGGGTCTGTGCACCTTGGCAATCCAGACGAAGGGCAGCTTTATGATATTTTCCATGTACTTAAAAAAACTCCAGTTTTTATCCTCAAAAAACTGATGCAGCAGAAAGCTTGCCGTCAGGAAAAAGATACCGGTTTTATTCATGGCGATTATTCTGCCGTCCCCTGTTATAAAGGTCGATACCGCCAGCAGCATCACCGTCACCAGATAAAAAATGCTGCCTTTTTTTAAGGAAACCTCTAACTTTCTCATACATAAGCAGTAAAACCAGAGGCTTCCTGCGATAAAAAAAGTAAAGGCAATGCCTCCGCCGTTCTTATACAGACACAGAGCGTAAAAACCGGCATACAATGCCGTGCCTATTCCAAAAAAGCGGTAATTTTCTTTCATTTTACCTGTTAAGTTCCTGTCATTCATGGTTCTCTTCCTCCTTTTCTTCCACATATTCCAGAATGTCCCCCGGCTGGCAGTCCAGCGCCTTGCAGATAGCCTCAAGGGTGGAAAAACGGATTGCCTTCGCCTTGTTATTTTTTAAGATGGACAGGTTTGCAAGTGTCAGATCTACCTGCTCCGCCAGCTCCGTAAGCCCTGTTTTACGTTGCGCCATCACTACATCCAGATTTATCTTTATCGCCATATCAATCTTCCTTTCTGCCCTTGCATCCATGCGTTTCTGCCTATGCATCCCATGTGTTTATCGTCTTTTCCGCTTCGTTCCTGCTTTTCAGCTCACACATGACCCTTGATGGCTCTTTATATCGTCAAATCATTCTCTTCCTTATACTTCACCGCCTTGTCAAAGACAATGGCAAGCGTCTTGCTGAACAGTCCGGCAACGATAAACACCAGGATGACTACCAGCATGGTAATGGATACAAACAACAGCATGCGCACCAGTGAAAATAAAGCAATCATAAAGCTGTAGGTTCCCATGCGCTGCAGACTCACCACGTTTTCCTGCACAAAACAGTCATCCTTAAGTACCGTGCGGAACATTTTACGCAGCTCGCCCAAAATGGCAATGGCAAGTACACCCAGCACAAAATAAATCGTCACCGTTTCTCCATAGTGGTTTTTGCAGGCATCTAAATACTTGCCCAGCCATTTCACGCTGAGAGGCAGCGTCAGTGTCACCAGAATGCCCGCAAAGAACATAAAATCCAAAAGATACTTCGTTATTTTTACAATCGTTTCTTTTTTCATGATAACCTCTTTCCTTTCCGATGACAAAATGCCGTGCAGCGGGATTTGCCACAGAAAAAACCATGCCATAGAAGCACACCTGTTTAACGTGTACTCACTATAGCATGGTCTCATATCGACTGTCAATATATTTTTATCGTTTTTCAATAAATATTTATTTTTTATCAATATCTTTAGGTAAATCCCGGTAGAACATGCAGCCGTTCTTGCCCTCTTTCTTGATGGCATACATGGCGTCATCCGCACAGACAATCAGTGTTTCCATATCCAGGGTGTCGGCAGGATAGCATGCCGCACCGATACTGCCGTGGATATCCATAGGCTTCCCCATCATCTTGTAGGGCTTGCGGAATACCTGCAGACACTGCATTACCGCATTATCGGAAATCTTAGGATTGTCGCTGCGCAAAATCAGAATGAATTCATCACCGGCAAAACGATATGCCGTAAGAAGCGGTGTCTTAAGAGTTTTTAGCCGGTTGGCAACTCCCTTCAGCGCTTCATCACCCATGGCATGACCCATGGTGTCGTTGATACCCTTGAAGTTATCCAAATCCAGCATAATAACGGTACAGGGCTGCTTCTTTGCTATAATCTCCTGCAGATCCGACATAAATTTGGAGCGGTTGGGAAGTCCCGTCAGGAAGTCATGCTGGGATGCATTCTCCAGATGGTCCTTCATTTCTTCCATCTCCTTCATCATCTTACGTCGCTTTACGTTATCCAGGCATAGCCAGGCGGAAATAGCACTCAAAACCACAACAATCAGGATAATCGGCGTAATAATCTCACTGTTTTTCTCCCAGAAGGACGGAACATCGTTTACATAAACCGTATCATCCGGGAAATATTTGCGGCTGATTTGAAACTTCTTCAACATATCCGCATTCAGACTCCAGACATAAAGTCCACTATCCTTAAAATACACATATTGCATTTTACGGTCGCCGCGAACCACTTTGACCGCCGCTTTCATAACTTCCGTCGCAGAATTTTTTATAGAAAAGCAATATCCACCCAGTATGTTTTCACCAATCCGGTCATTTTCCAGAAAGTACAGAATCGGAATCTTCGTATAAAGGGATATAAAATTTACCGCTTCTTTATTGGTGTACTGTCTGCCTTCCGCATCCTCGTTCATGCAGTAATAAATCAGAATGGCATTCTCCGGCATGCCCATAATCTGCTTGCGCAACTCTTCCTGCGTCAACCGTGAGGCATTGATTTTCACAAAATTAAGGTCCGGAAATTCCTTTTGCATGGCATCGTAATTCTGGCTTTCGGCAGTTCCCGTCAGGCTGTCATCCACAATGGCATACACCGTTTCCGCTTCCGGATAGATTTCCAGTGCCTTTTCCAGATTTTCTTTTACGGGCAGCCGCTCCATAATCCCTTTTATATTGGGGTCTTTCTCTGCCCTTTTACTTAGAGCTTCATCATTTACCCCTATATAAAAGGCCGGCTGTGTCAAAAACAGCTCTTCACGGTACTTCAGAAAGAAACGCAGCGCCGCATCATCTCCCAGAATCACCGCATCGTATTCCTCCACCTGGGACAAACGATATTTCAATCCTTCATAGAACAGTTGCATAGCCGTATCGTCATATACTCTGTATGTATCCATGAATTCGTAATCCAGTATAAAATCATCCGGCTGTGCACTCTGGATTCCTTCAATTTCTAACTGCACGGTATCTCTTGACAGTGAATATGAACTGATAAATAAAATTCTGTTGTTGTTAACCTCTTCCTCTTTTGCATAGGATGTTACCCCCGTCAGTACGCACATAACCGCAATAAACAAAAGAGTCATAATCGTAACGGTTTTTTTCCGTCCGCCTGCTGCATACTCCGTTTTCATTTCTTTTCCCCGCTCTTTGTCTTACATTTTTGATAAACCATATAAATCTTCCGCATTCTTCCAGGTAATGTCTTCCACTTCTTCCACAGAAACCTGCTTCAGCTCTGCAATTTTTTCCACCACGTAGGGAATATGCAGAGACGAATTGCGTTTTCCCCGGAACGGCTCCGGCGAAAGATACGGGCAATCCGTTTCCAAGACAATTCTGTCAAGCGGTATCTTTTTCACAACCTCTTTTATCTTTGCGGCATTTTTGAAGGTTAAAACTCCCCCGACACCGATATAAAATCCCATTTTCACTGCCGTTTCCGCAATCTCCACGGAATAGGAAAAGCAATGTACCACACCGCCGATTTCCTCTGCGCGCTCCTGCCTTAAAATTTCCATGGTATCCTGTGCCGCGTCCCTCGAATGAATGATAACGGGCTTGTGCAGTTCTCTTGCCAGATTTAGCTGTCGCTTAAACCAAATTTTCTGTGTATCCCTGTCGGGCTCCGGCCAGTAATAATCCAGACCGATTTCTCCCACTGCCACACATTTTTCATGCAGCAGTGCATCCCGAAGCCATGCAAAATTCTCCTCATTAAGCTCTGCCGTCTCGCTGGGATGCACGCCGAGCGCACCGTACACAAATGGGTATTTTTCCATGATTTCCATGGTTTTTCTGCAGGAAGCAAGACTTGCTCCCACGTTTACCACTTTGCCAATCCCCGCCTCCGGCAGTGAAGGAATCAGACTGTCTCTGTCTTCATCAAATGCCTCATCATCATAATGGGCATGTGTTTCAAAAATCATAATTCTTGCCTTTCGTTTTCTCACTGTCATACAGCATATAAATATCATATGACATTTGGGGCAATCTGTAAACAAAAAAAGCACCAACCCCCGAGATAACCTCGAAAATCGGTACTTGTAAGTGCACCGCCAGGGGCTCGAACCCTGGACACCCTGATTAAGAGTCAGGTGCTCTACCAACTGAGCTAGCGGTGCGTATTTACTTGTTGTTTCACAACGCAAGTGTTATTATATGTCATACTTTGAAAAATTGCAACCCCTTTTTTTAATTTTTTGTAATTTTTTTGATTTTTTTCTTTTCGCACTCCTTACAATACCCATAAAGCTCCAATTTATGCCCTGTCACCACAAAATCCTTTGCCTCGCCGTGCAGGTGCAGATTCTCAAAAGGACATACCTGCAACGCTACTTTTTTATGACACTGCAGGCAGATGGCATAGTGGGTGTGGCTGCCCTTATTCCATTCGTACACTACCGTACCGTCCCCGATAAAATTGCTTTTTTCCACAAAATGCATTTCCTCAAAGGTGGCAAGAATACGATAAATGGTGGAGATTGCATACCCCACGTTGCCTTCTTTTTTCAGGATTTCCTGATAAATCTGCGTTGCGGAAAGCGGTTCTTTACTTTCCGCCAGCACATGATATACATCTTTTCTCTGTTTTGTCCATTTAATACCCTTTGGGTAACAATATTCTTTTTCTTCCATAATCAGTATTCTTTCTGTATTATAATGACTGCTCTTTCCGGGTCATGCCACTTTTCCCTTGAAACAGCATCAGCGGAAAAATCCTGCGGGCACAAGCTCTAAAAGCAGACCCGCCGCAACACCGATGCCGTATAGCAGCGCCACAATTTTTATATTTTCTTTCACATTCCGGTTGGTACGGAATAAAACCAGGATGCCCACACCGGCGCCGACTAAAAGTCCGGACATGCAGGCGGCAAAGCTCAGCACACCTTCCACATAGAGCTGGGTCAGCACTACGGACGCCGCGCAGTTGGGAATTAAGCCAACAACACCGGCAATCAGTTCCCCGATGACGGGCTTATTCAAAAACAGACCGCGCAGATTTTCTTCTCCCCACATATGCAGGACTGTATTCAAAATAAAGGTAACAAGCAGGATAAACCCGGTGATTTTTATGGTGTGGATAAAGGCAGAACCCACAATACTGCTGCTTTTTCCGCAGTGGCAGTGGTCATGCTCACACAGTTCATGAATATGCTCTTCCTTATCTTCGCCTGCTCCGTGATGGCTTTTACGTATAAAAAAATCTATCAGGAAACCGGCAATCATACCGATTACCATTTTCAGTATCAGAATTTTGATAATAGTCAGTGTGCCGATGCTCTTTTCGGATATCAGAATGGGAAGCATCTCATCCGATGTGGAAAGATAAATGGCGATCAGGGTGCCCAGGGTAATTACTCTGCCGGCATACAGGCTGGTAGCTGCCGCCGAAAAGCCGCACTGGGGAACCGCCCCTAAAATGCCGCCGAACAAAGGCCCTAATTTTCCCGCTTTTTTCACGGTATTCTGCATTTTATCCGCTGCTTTATTTTCCAGATATTCCATGACAAGATAGGTCAGGAATAAAAAAGGTATCAGTTTTACACTGTCTATAACGGTATCAAGTATAACGTCCCACATGATAGAATAATCTCCCTGTCTTTATTTGCAAATGCAATTCATTTGCATTTAGAACTATATCATAAAATGGGAGATTGTCAAGCACAAGATTTTCCTGCTGACGGAAATCCTGCTGACGGAAATTGTCAGTCGGACATTTTTTCTTTCTGCCGCATCCGCAGATATTTTTCCACCACCGGACGGATGGGCGGGGAAATGGCATCCGGCACATCTTCAGGGGCAAAAAAACGCAGCTCCTCGATTTCTTCTTCCTGGCGTTTCAGGGTTCCGTGGTATTTTTTGCAAAGATAAATAATTTCCACATTGGAAACTTCATCGCCGTTGGGATACACATAGTGAATCTCCGGGCCGGAATTTATCATAAAAAGAGTCATTTCATCGGCGATAAGCCCGGTCTCCTCAAAAAGCTCCCTTTTCGCGCATTCCTCTATTCTTTCGTCTATTTCTATGGAGCCGCCGGCGTACCCCCACATATGGTTGTCGGTGCGCCTGCCCAGCAGAATTTCACCCTTTTCATTTTCAATAATGATGCTGCCGGCACATTGTATCAGTGTCCGGTGCCCTACGATTTTGCGCAAATCCGCTATATAACTGCTCAAAAAATCCCTCCCTTGCACGGTCAAAATGCTTTTGTATTTTTATCATGCTACCGCATCCCACCGGCAGCCGTCAAGGCTTGCGGAAATTTTCGTTTGTCTTCTTGACATATTGGTTAGCTTAAGCTAACATATACGTGACCGAATTAGTGTCAATTAGTCACGTAAAGGAGAAAAAGTTATGGAGCAGCATGAAAAATACGATATTACACAGCCGATTGTTCTGCCTGCGGGCATGTATCATCTGAATGACAACCCCTCTCTCAATTTCCAGTTGAACCGTCTTGTCAACATGGATATGGGCGATTTGGACAAGGTCCGCACCGTGGGAGCCAGAATTAAGGATATCAAAAGCTGGATCTCTGTCTTAACGCAGGCGGCAGAAGAGGAAGAAGCTGCCGGCAATATCAAAAGCGCCATGGGATTTTACCGGATGGCGGAATTTTATATGGACTGGAGGGACCCGGAGTCTTTAAGATGCTGGCGCAAGGCCCGCGAGCTTTTCTTTGCTTACTTTGAAGACTTTTTTGCAGGCGAACATCCCATCGTGGAAAAAATCGAGGTTCCTTATGAAACCTATACCCTGCCGCTTTTCAAAATGAACCCTGACGGAGCTTCCAAGGGCGATATTGTGGTTCACGGCGGTTTTGACTCCAACTACGAGGAATTTTTCCCGCAGTGCATGTATCTGCGTCAGAACGGTTACACCGTTTATCTGTTTGAAGGTCCCGGTCAGGGCGCCACTATCCGTCTGCACAGTGCAACGCTTCCCATTGAATGGGAAAAACCGGTCAAAGCCGTGTTAGATTACATGAAGCTGACAAATGTGACCCTGGTGGGTCAGTCCTACGGCGGCTTCTATGCGCCGAGAGCCTCGGCTTTCGATGACAGAATTACCCGCTGCGTCAGTGTTGCCCAGTTTCCCGCACTCCGCACGAACCTCCACAACTCCTCCTTCGCAGCCGGTCTTATCTGGGGACTGCTCAATGTTATATTATTTTTATTTGGCTGGCTGATTGATTTGATGTATACTGTTAAGAAGGGAAAAGGGATGGCATTTTTCGACACGTATTTCCACCGCACCGGTGTAAAGGGCGTCTATTCCCTGCTGCATTATCTGCGCAGAATAGACCTGCATCCTCTTGCCGGCAAGCTGACGAAGGATTACCTGATTATCGGCGGAAGCAAGGACACCATGAGCGCCAGAGCTTCCATCGGCAAACAGATGTACCTGCTGAAGAACGCGAAATCCATTACCGCCCGTGAAATTACAGAAAAAGAACAGGGAGCAGACCACTGCAATGTGGGCAACCAGCAGGCAGCCATGGACACTATTCTTCTGTGGCTGGAAATGCTTGACAGAAGGGATGAAACCCTGCTCCGTGTAAAAGAGGATAAATAATGCATTTTACAGCAGAAGAACAGGCAGTTATCCGGGAAAAAATGTTTACGGAGGGCATACAGCTTTTCAAGCAGTACGGTCCCCGGCGGCTTACCGTGGACAAGCTCACCAAAAGCTGTGGCATCGGCAAAGGCACCTTTTACCATTTTTATGAGTCAAAGGAGGCCTACCTGTCAGCTCTCGAAGAATATTGCAGCAACCATATCGTGATGATGTTAGCGGAGGCATTAGGCGGCCGCAGGCAAATGACTACACATGAATTTTTCCTGTTTTTCCGTAAATACCTGCAGTGTGATTACGACCTGCTGCAGTTTATGTCCATCGAGGATTTTCTATGGGTGCAGCACCATTTAATCGCCCCGGAAAATTTTTATACCAAAGAGCAGATGCCCGTGCTGGAGCGCTGCCTCGCCCTCATGTCCGATGCCCGGAAGGACCTGAACAAAGGGCTGGTCATGAACCTCATCAAGAGCATTTATGCCATGCGCGAGGTCCGTGCCAATTTAGTGGAGGAGGCTCTGCCGGACACCATCGAATTTATGCTGGTACAGATTGAAAAATATATTACAAGTGAAGAATAACTACAAATATTTCTCTGTCAGGACAGAATTTATCTTTGGGTTTGCGGCTGTGATATCGCTTATCATTTCCGTGTCCGCATCTTTTCCCCGGTAGTCCGTCACCTGTCCGCCGGCTTCCCGCACTAAAAGCATGCCGGCAGCATAATCCCAGATTTTTAGGTTCCGCTCAAGATACGCTTCTATTCGTCCGTATAGGGATTATAAATCATGCCCAGCACCATGCTGCCTTTCTGCATAAGAGCAAGGGAAATCACATTTGCCCGGTAGTCATGAATAAGATTGGTGGTGCCGTCCACTGGGTCCAGCACCTAGTAGGTAAGAGGCTTTTTCATGCCGAACCGGAAGCGCTTCCGGGATATGATGTAGGCAGTGGTCAGTCCCAGAACGAGGGACATAACCAGTGCATCCACTGCGTTAATCAGACGGTTTTTCAGCGCCGTGCCACAAACAGCTCTGTAAAATGCTCCCCGGTAATCTGATGAGGGATAAGACCTGCCCCCATGCTTGTCTCCGCCGTGGGTCTGATTGCCATAAGCACCAGCCAGTATATGGGAAACAAAGCCGCAAAAAGCAAAACAGCGAGCCCGATTCCTTTTAGGACAAAAAAGATTCTCTTCTTCAGAAGCCGTTTTCTCCGCATGTGTTCTCTGCTTATACTGATTCTGCCGCGGTAGGGTCTCTCTGCCGGCAGCATGCCTGTTACATCCATCTTTTTCTTCCTTTCTGCTTTCCGGCAATGCTCTTTTCCACCTGCATTTCACCGGAGCTTATGCCATAAATAAGTCCTTTTCTGATGCTCATTTTAATTCGGTGCCGTAAAATTCAAAATCGCAGCACTGTAAATTGGGTGTAAAAAAACAGCAGACCTTTTATAAGCCTGCTGCTTCTGAGGGTGGGGATTTCCTATTGCGAAACCGCCCTTCTTTTTACCTTTTCTACTTTTTCAACCATACCGTAATAGTCTTTATCCTGGTTCCTTGTAAGGGTAAGCCGGTATTCCGGCTCCTCTCCCTTAGCCCTTATCGTCACGTCACATGTGTCGCGGTATTCGCCCAGATAAATGATGACCCACATGGAAATCCGGGATCCTTCCTCCGTTTTATTTTCACCGGATTTATAATAAATCTGACTGAAATCTTCGCTTGTGGCATCTTCCACATCCACTGTCACCGCTGTGGTATCTTCATTATTGATAATATCATATGCATAATACAGCGTATATCCGTCAAAGTCGTACCAACAGGGCTCCACCTCAATCCCTTCAAAATCGAAGGTATCGTACCACACCAGTTTCTCCTGTATCTGTTCCAGCTCCTTATCTTTGAGAGCCACAGCGGTTACTTTTTCCGTGACTGCAAGATTATCTGTCAGCATCTCTGCTTCCCATCTGATTCTTTCCGAAGTGATATCGGTCAGTGTTTCCGGTTGTGTATTGTTTCCTATGGTGGTGCTTTCCATGGTGTTGTTTTCCGCAGTGCTGCTGCCGTCTTCCTTCTCATGGGGACTGGTTGCAAAGCAAACCGCCACAAGGAGAACTATTACAACAGAAATACCGGAAATCCAAAATGTCGGCTTTTTGTAATTCATCATGTTCTTTACCCTCCCTTTCACTCCGTTTTCTCCAAAAGCAACCGGGCATGCCGCAATCATTTTCTTTGGCATGCTGCAGATTAACAGCGCCCTGCAGTAATCTGCCCTTACGCTTTCCTTTTCGCCCCTGATGGCTTTTTCATCGCAGGCGTATTCGATATCCCGGCTCATTAAAATATAGGCTGCCCAGCAAAGCGGCTGGAACCAGTATACCGATAAAATCAGAAAACCTAACGGCTTCCACAGATAATCTTTTCTGTCAAGATGTGCTCTTTCGTGTCTGAGCACATAATTCTTTGTTTCTTCGGGCATACCGGACGGCAGATAAATCCGGGGACGAATGATTCCCAGAATAAACGGATCCTCTATATCGTCGCATTCATATATGTTTTTACCGGTCTTTACCGATATTCTTACCTTCCGTTTCACTTTAACGTAAGCTGCCGCTGCATACAAAATCATCATTATGCTTCCGGCTATCCAGACCCCCGTACCTACCCGTATGAAAATCTGAAGCGGATTTGCACCTTTAGGCCTGCCGTAAGCAGAATCCCCTGATGCCAGGTTTGCCAGAGTACCAGACCTGTATGCGGTATCTCGGCTGTTTGCGACGTTTGTCTTGTTCTCGTTTCCCGGATTGCCTGCCTGTGCGTAACTCCAGGAATTATTTTCCATGGCAATATGGGTGGGTATGGCGTTTCCTGTGGGCAATAAGCTGAATTTGCTTTCGATGGGAAATGGCAGGATCAGCTTGGCTGCCACCAAAATCCACAACAGGCAGGTAATCCATTTCGGCATTTTTCTGCCGAGAATACGAACTAACATAATGACAAGAATCAGGACACTTACGGTAATGGCATTGTTAAGTATCTGTAAGAAGACATTTTCCATCCTCAGTCCTCCTTCATCTTATCAATCATTTTCTGGATTTCCTCCACATCCTTCTTAGACAGTTTCTTACGTGAGGCAAAAGCTGCAAGGAATGCAGGCAGGGAACCGTTAAAATTCTCCTCTATAACTTTCTCGCTTTGGGCTGCACCAAACTCTTTCTTACTCATAAGTGCCGTAACGACACCGTTTTCATTTTGAAAAATGCCGCGTTCACACAATCGTTTTAACATGGTATAGGTAGTGGATTTTTTCCATTCCAGCTGTTGTTCACAAAGCTTGACCAGCGTTCCGGACGACACTGGCTCGTTTTCCCAGATGATATCTGCAAATTTTCCTTCTACAACTCCTAATTTCAACTCTTCCATATGCTCTTCTCCTTTTGGGATGTATCTTCTCCTTAGTGGAATTCTCTTCACGCCTTTAGAGATGTACTCTTAAACTTTAGATATGTACTTTCTCTTCTTTAGTCTAATGTCAGTAAACCGTTTCTTTTCTTTTAGTCTACAGTTATTAGACCTTCTTGTCAACCACTATTTTCTTATTCGCTGTATTTTAAGTCAAAAAACCCCGGAGATTTGTGAAGCAAAACTGTCTTCACAACTTTCTCCGGGGAATCTTTTTTCCTTTTCTATAATTCAGAAATCTTACTGCAGGCATGTTATCAGCCGAAATACCTGCTCTGCTGTTGCCGCCAGATTTTCTTTTGCACATTCGGGTGCCATTGCCTCTTTTAACGTGGTCACCGAGCGTAAGATTGGGAAATAAGCATCTATTCCATGCCGGTTGCACAAAACAGCATCTTCCGTTACACACCCACTGAACGCAAGCACCTTTTTTCCATATTGTTTTGCCATGCGGGCTACACCGATGGGTGCCTTCCCCATAATCGTCTGACTATCCAATCTCCCTTCACCGGTTATGACAATGTCTGCACTTTTTATATGTTCTTCTAATTTTGTTTCCTCTAAAACAATTTTTACACCCGACTCCAATACCGCATTGGTATAAGACAAAAAGGCGAAGCCAAGTCCCCCCGCAGCTCCGGTTCCCGCCCTGTTCTTATCGGACTCAGGATATTTATCCTTTGTAAGTCCGGCATAGCGGGCAAGCCATTCATCCATTTCCGCAATCATGGACGGTGTTGCGCCCTTCTGCGGACCGAAAACAGCGCTGCAACCCTGCTCCCCGCACAGGGGATTTGCCACATCGCACGCAACCTTGAAATGACATTCCTTCAGTTCCGGTACCACCCGGTCATCCGTAATTTTTTCTATCAGCGCAAGCCCTTTTGCTCCGTAAGGAACCTGCTTTCCATCTGCATCCAGAAAGTCATAGCCCAATGCCTGAAGCATTCCCACTCCACCGTCATTGGTGGCGCTGCCTCCGATGCCCACAATAAAATTCCGGCAACCTTTTTTTATGGCATCCTGTATCAGTTCGCCCACTCCATAGGTAGTGGTATAAAGGGGATTTCTGTCCTTTTCCGCAAGCAGCGTAATGCCGGCTGCCGCTGCCATTTCTATAATTGCCGTTTTGGTTTCCGCAATTATGCCGTAAGATGCTTCCACCGTATTTCCCAAGGGACCTGTCACACTGACATGCTCTGTTTTTCCGTTCATTCCTGCTGTCAATGCCTCAACCGTTCCTTCTCCGCCATCCGCCAGAGGCCGAACCTGTACATCAATATCCTTACTTACTCTGTGTATTCCTTCGGCAATCGCCGCACCTGCCTCCATGGAACTTAGGCTTCCTTTAAAGGAATCTATTGCCACAACAACCTTCATAATCTTCCTTCCTCCTCGGCGCGCTCTTTTCCTCCTTCAAGTGCCTACTCCCCCTTTTTGCGTAGGCACTGGCGCACCGACTTTCCCTCTCAAGTGCCTACCAATCTGAAAGTCAGCCATTTTCTTCTATCTTTATGGCTTCGGTTTCCACCCAGGCTGGCTTAAAGCCACTATTATAGGCGATATTTTGTGACTGAATGTTTGCTGTGGCTGTGCCATAAAAAGGAATGTCACCCATATCTATAATTTTGTTCTTAAGCAAGGTCACAAGATAGGTGCCAATCCCCTTTGATCGGTATTCCGGCAAAATATCAATTCCAATCTGCTGCCAATGTGGTGCATCCTCTGAACAGCCTGCCATACCCATAATAGTATCCCCATCATAAGCAGCCACAACAATTCTATCCGGCCGCACGGGGCAGGGCGCAGGAAAAGCAATCGCATTCGGGAACCGTGAATCGCCGTAGAAAGGACTGATTTCACTGTCGTAAAGCCATTTTACCCTGCAGCGTTCTTCTATCGCAACATTACGGCAAGGCAAAAACATATGATGTGTCGGATTCAGCTGATAGCCATACTTTTTAAGCTCTCCGTTTAATTTCATGAGATGATCAAATTCAAACAGGTGGTGTCCCTCCGCAGTTTGGGCCCAATCATGCAGAAACTCATGTAAACATGCATCCGCCATAACGACCGTGTTGCTTCCAAGTGTCACCATTTCCAGGAATGGGTTCCCGGGACTATAGCTTCTTCGTCCATCGTTTACTGCCGATATTGTGATAACATTTTCCTTTGCCTGTAAGTCTGCCGGATCACAGTTAAAATCGACGGACAACTGTTTTAAAAGCTCTTTATAGAATTCTGTATTCCTGATTTCCATACTCATCTTCTCCGCACCTTTCCATGCCCGTTACCTCCTGCGTGTTATCCAAAAAGAAATCCTGTATTGCCATCTACATTTTCAGATTGGAGACTGAATTGTTCTCGTAGATAAAATTTAATTGCTTTCTCATTTTTCTGATAGACGCTTAGACTTAATGAAAACTTGACTTTCTTTACATACTTCTGTAAACATATCCATCTTTAACTTAACAACAGTATTCACATCTTTGATTCCCGCTTTTTTATTTTCATAGTGATGTACTCCGTTCAAACAGGCAACTAATTTACCTTCCTTGCATATTCTCACCAAATTCCAGTTTATCTCCCTACCGTTCCTGATTGTAATTTTCCACTTCCGTAGCCATTGGCATGTCTAATTATGCCACAATTTTAAATTTTTTCTTAATTTGTGGCGTTATGATAAATGAATATCCTTCTTGCCCAAAAGAAAATCAACAATATTGATATGTGCAATTCCATCTCTTGAATAATCAAACCGATCTAATGAAAATACATATTTCGGTGATGCATCACTAATTGGCTTAAACGCACCAAACTCTCTTTCAATCGTTTCCTTGCCAGCCAAATAATATGCCACCTGAATAAAACATTTCTTTCTTCCATTTATTGCAACAAAATCAATTTCACCCTTATATGTTTTTCCTGTAAAGACTTCATAATCTCTTGCTTTTAGCTCGTTATAAATTATATTTTCAAGAAAAAAGGTATCCTCAAAATTTACTAAGTTTGTATTTATCATGCGAAAACCAGTATCTACCGCATACTGCTTCTCTATATACGACATTGCCTGTTTTCCTACAACATTAAATCTTTTTACACGATCAATTAGACAAGCCTTTTCCATTTTATCAAGATATCTGTATATCGTCTTTTTATCCAAAGTATCTGCATTTTGATGTATAAAATAGTTCTCTATGTTTTTACTGGAAAATTCCTTTCCTGCATTTGCCATAATATATGTTGCTACTCTTTCAAAGTTTTGTCTATTAACCTTTGATCTGTCAGTAATAATATCCTTATCTAAGATACCTTCATATGTCTGCTCCAAATATCTCTTAATATCACTTTCTTTTGTAAACGAAAAACGCAAAGGGAAGCCACCCCAATTGATATAATCAATCATAAACTCATCCGGAGACATATTTCTTCCTATAGCTGTAGCATATTCGTAGCTTTCGGCAAAGGAAAATGGCATTATTCTAAATTCAACACATCTTCCAACCAACAATGTTGCCATCTTGCCGGATAACAATTTCGAATTACTTCCGGTAATAAAAATTGAGCAATTTAATGTTGCCCGAAAGGAAGCTAAAACCTTTTCAAAGCTCCTGACATGCTGAATCTCATCTAAAAAAATCAAATATTTGTCATAGTCCTTGATTTGCTCATTCACATAGGAATTAAGTTTTTCTGCATTTCTTATTTTTTCAAATTGCAAATCTTCAAAATTAATGGTAATAATATGCGTTCTATCAAACCCATTTTCAATAAATTCTTCTTTAATCTGTTCTAACAATATAGATTTTCCACATCTTCTAACACCTGTCAGAACCTTAATTAAATCCACATCATAAAAAGGTCTTATTTTGCTTAGATATCTTTCACGCTTTATATACATAATATCATCTCCAAATTAAAATATATATTTATTATGCCACAAATCAAGATTTTTTCAAGATTTGTGGCATATATTTAGAAAATTATTCCATCTTCTTGTCCTTCGTACAAGAAGCCTCCCTCGCTCTAAAGAGCTCGGTCAATTCCAGGTTATTCATCTCTTTTTCATGACGAACACCTATCGTTCGTCAACCACCTGAAAGATGTAAAATTTTAAATAATACGAGGAATCCGCCGCCCAAAGGATGGGATGATCCGGTGCCTGGGTACGGAATTCCACCTGGCGCAGTCTCTTGTGAGCGCCCCGTGCCGCCTCCATAATGGTCTTGTGGAACAATTCCGGATCCATAAAGTGGGAACAGGAACAGGTAGCAAGAAAACCGCCGTCTTTTACTAACTTCATGCCCCGGACATTGATCTCCCGGTAACCCTTCACCGCATTCTTGATGGAGTTACGGGACTTGGTAAAAGCAGGAGGATCCAAAATAACCACATCAAACTTTTCGCCCTTTTCCTCCAAAGCCGGCAAGAAATCAAACACATCCGCACAAACGAAGCTGACCTTGTCTTCCAGTCCGTTCAGGCGGGCATTTTTCCTTGCCTGCTCCACGCCCAGCTCGGAAGCATCCACACCGATTACCTCCGTTGCCCCCGCAATGCCGGCATTCAGGGCAAAAGAACCCGTATGGGTAAAGCAGTCCAGTACACGTTTTCCCTTGCAGACACTGTGCATAGCGGCACGGTTCTTTTTCTGGTCCAGGAAAAATCCCGTTTTCTGACCGTCTTCCACATCTACAATATATTTGACGCCGTTTTCCACAATTTCCACGCGGGTATCAAACGGCTCTCCGATAAAGCCCTTGTAACGCTCCATGCCTTCCTGCTCCCGCACCTTGGCATCGCTGCGTTCATAAATGCCGCGAACTGTAATGCCGTCTTTTGCCAGTACTCTCTTTACAGCGTCCAAAATCTGCTGCTTTAATTTATCAATTCCCAACGCCAGAGACTCCACTACCAGAACATCTGCGAACTTGTCCACCACAATACCCGGCAGGAAATCCGCCTCTCCGAAAATCAGGCGGCAGCTTCCGGTATCAATGACCTGCTTTCGGTAATCCCAAGCCGCCTGCACTCTTTCTTCCAAAAAAACGTCATCTATTACCGTATCTTTTTTCCGGGACAGAATGCGCACGGTAATTTTGGATTTGGTATTAATAAAACCATATCCTAAAAAGTAGCCGTCAAAATCATGAACGGTCACAATATCTCCGTTTTCAAAGCTGCCCATAATGCTGTCAATTTCATTATCATAAACCCAGGCGCCGCCGGCTTTCAGGGTGCGGCCCTCGCCCTTTTTCAAAGTTACTATTGTGTTATACATATTTTTCTCCTGTATATTATAAATTTTCGATTATAAACTACTGCTAATCCTGCGTTTATCATACTACACGGCTTTCTTTCAGGCAAGTAAGAAGAAAAATGAAAATACGTGCCGCTCACACTTTTTCTCTCCTCGGCACGTAAGGGTGCGGCTTTTCCCGTGTTGACACATCGGTTAGCCTGTGCTAACATTTTTATGGCAAATTAAGCTGGAAATCGCCTGCTGCCATCATATGGAAAGCAACTGCTGACGTACTGTCAATATGGAAAGCAACTGATACCGGGAGGAAACACAAATGCACGAAAACGAAACGCCTGAAAGCACAATATCTAAAAGCACAAAGTACCTTTGTACCTTAGAAAAAGAAGGATTTTTAGGAACCTTTTATGAAAGCAAAGTACCTACCGACAAGGCAATTATACTGGTTGGCGGCAGCGGTGAAAAACGGGAGTTTGTGGAAAAACGTGCCGAAGCCTTATGGGAAGAAGGCTTTCATGTGCTGTCTTTGGGCTATTATTTATGGAAGCCCCTGTCCCCGCATACTGTCAGCATTCCCATTGATTATGCAGAAAAAGCAGTGGATTTTCTGAAAAACAAATGCCCGGTGCCTATTGCTAAAATCGGTATGACGGGACTTTCCCTGGGCGCCGCCTACGTTCTGCTTTGCGCTTCCTATCTGCCCGATATTTCCTGCGTGGTTTCCGTTTGCGGTTTTGATTTCGTAGTGGAAGGCTGCAAAAACATGATTTTCCGCCAGCACAAATCTTATTTCTCCTTTCATGGAGAGGATGTACCCTACGAACCGGCGGAAGCCCTGTCCCATATAGGAAAAACGCTGCGCGCCTGGAAAAAAGACCCTCGTTACGGCTCCAAAGCCATGAACCGCTTCTATTATAATGAATGCTTTTCCGACCGCACCGATGCCAGCCGCATAAAGGTAGAAAACATCAAGGGCGACGTCCTTTTGCTTGCTCCGGCTTATGATGACACCTGGCCTTCCGACATTGCCTTTCCCCGCATCATGAAGGTATTGAAGGACAAACAATTCCCGTACCGTCATGAATGTATTATCTATGAAAAAGCAAGCCATTATCTGGCAGTTCCTTCCGGCGCCATGGCGGTGAACGGAAAAAAAGAAGAAGATATGTATAAAATACTTGCCAGATTCATGACCATGGAAGCCAAATATCCGGAAGAATGTAAAAAAGCCCGCGAAGAAAGCTGGCAGAAACTGGTTTCTTTTTTCCGGGAATGGTAAATTTCTATTGACACTTTCACCGTCTTAGTGTATTATTTTAATGTTCGACATAAAGCGATGCGTGGCTCAGCTTGGTAGAGCGCTACGTTCGGGACGTAGAGGTCGCAGGTTCAAATCCTGTCGCATCGATAAAAAAAGCTTGAAAACATTTGTTTTCAAGCTTTTTTATATCCCCTCATATCACATGCAGAAGCATCTGCCGGTGATTTTGCTGTTTCTGTCTGCTCCTTACATCTGCGGTGTCTGATATGTAGTCGTGTTCTGGTATGCGTAATACTGCTGCTGTTCCTCCTGACCCTTGTTGAAAAGCTTCTTGAACTTTCCGGAAAGCTTGCAGAGCTTGTCATACAAATCGAAGGTAATCTGGGTGGTAGGTGCCACTTCCATGTAGGAAACCATCATCTTTACCATCATGTAGCTGTCGATGAATGCGCTCTTAAATACGGCTGCAAACATGATACCGAGGATGAAAGCGAAAATCCATGCATTCTGTACGCCGAAGGCTGCTAAAATGCCAAGGAAAATAAAGAACGGAAGCGCCCATGTCACAAGGGTGATACCCATAACGATTAAAGTTGTGATTGCGGCATCCTTTAAAAGCTTCTTCCAGTTCTGGAAGTAGATAACAACGCCGTCTGCTGCGCTCTTACATGCGGACTGGTCTTTATGTAAGAAGGTGTAGCCCAGGCAGCATTCATCAACATACCCCAGTGCAATCTGTATAAACATCTGGGCAAAAGATAAAATGGCGCTGACCCCGGGAATACCGCCGAGCAGATTATCTAACTTCTGTAAGCCCTTCTGCAGCTGACTGACCGCGCCGGATACCAGTCTGTCTACTACAAAGTAAACGTTTGCTGTGGCAAATCTCTCTTTTACCATATTCTTCGCAACTTCAAACTGGTTATCGGGTACCTGCCCGGTTGTAACGGCGGTGGTTACCATTGCTACATGTCCTGCTTTAATCATATAGCCGACATAGTGATTGACGATACCGCTTACCGCTGCCACCATAATGAGCCAGATCCAGAAACCGATTACCATGCCGCCGCCCTGACCGAGGCTGCCGAGTCCTAAACAGATAGCCAGCAGTATGATAGAAAAAAGAATAACTGCTGCACCAAGTGCGAGCTTAAGCCACACAAACTTCATTGTCTTAAAATAAACATCTCTTGCTTTCAATTTTTTTCCCTCCATAAGATTATTTTCAAACTACGCTCTTATTATATGAGGGGCAAAGAAAAAGTGCATCCTCAGATTCTGCACTTTAGTGTGGCAGAACAGTAAAAAGGATGCACGTTTCAGGGAAGTATAAATTTTTCAGTACCCCGGAGCTTTGCTTTCCAGGAGGGAGAACGGTCTCGCAGACATTCCACCGCAGCCGTAACCTCTTTTATAATAGAAGCAACTTCCTCTTCTGTATTGTAATCGCTTAATGTCAGGCGCAGGGCGCTGTTTGCAATCTCCCGTGGTCTGCCCAACGCCAGCAGCACATGGCTGGGATCTAAGGAACCGGAAGTGCAGGCGGAACCCGCCGAGGCACAGATGCCCTTGGAGTCCAGCAATACCAGCAAAGTTTCTCCGTCCACCCCTTCGAAGCTGAAATTCACGTTTCCGGGCAGCCTGTGCTTGCTGTCACCGTTCAAAGTGGAGTGAGGAATTTGCGACAGACCCGCAATCAGCTTATCCCGCATAGCCTGCACCCGGCTGCTTATTTCTTCCAGGTGTGCCGAACATTCCTTGAGGGCTGCCGCCATGCCCACAATGGCGGGAACATTTTCCGTACCGGCGCGCCTGCCTCTTTCCTGGGCGCCGCCTTCGATCAGATTTGTCAGCAGAATGCCCTTTTTCACAAAAAGAGCACCTACGCCCTTGGGTCCGTGAAACTTGTGGGCGGATAAAGAAAGCATATCGACATTCTGCTCCGTAACCGATACGGGCAGATGACCCACTGCCTGCACGGCGTCCGTGTGGAATAAAATGCCCCTTTCACGACAAACAGCCCCAATCTCCCCGATGGGAAGAATGGAGCCTACTTCATTGTTTGCATACATAACCGTCACCAGACAGGTATCGTCACGGATAGCATCCCGCACCTGCCCCGGTGTAATATTTCCCTGTTCTCCCACAGGTAAAAGCTCCACCGTAAAACCTTGTTCCTCTAACTTTTTCAGAGTATGCAGTACGGCGTGGTGCTCAAATGCCGTGGAAATAATGTGCTTTTTTCCCGCCTTTTCGCCAAGTCTGGCTGCCGACAGGATTGCCTGATTGTCCGCTTCACTGCCTCCGGAGGTGAAATAAATCTCCTTGGGGGAGCAGCCTAAGCATCCGGCTATCGCATTGCGGGAACTGTCCAGTGCATCCGCCGCCCTTTGTCCCACTGCGTGAAGACTGGAAGGATTGCCGTAATATTCCCGTAAAAAGGGGAGCATGGCCTTAAGAGCCGTTTCGCTCATTTTTGTGGTTGCCGCATTGTCTGCGTATATCTGCATTTTCCATGCTCCTCCTTCCCTTTATAATCCCACATCTTTTGCTTAATCCCAGGGCTTTTGCCAACCGGAATTATCGAATCTCTTAGAGTCCTAATTTTTTCTCCAGCTTAGCAACAACATCTTTGATACAACCGTCCTTGAACGGGCTTACCAGTCCGACCTCTTCTACCATGCTGGTGAAGAAATCGCTTGCGGACAGATAGCAGAGTTTTAAGTAGCTGTCCCATGCGGACTTGAAGTCTTCATCCATTTTTGCCTTGTACTGCAGAGCGTCCGTCTGTGCGATACAGTAATCGATATAGTAGAACGGAGACATGTAAATGTGCTGCTGTTTCTGCCAGAAACCGCCCTTGGAGAAGAATTTTGCATCGCCGAAATCCCAGTGAGGCTTGTATTCCTGCTGTAATTTCTTCCATGCGGCATGTCTTTCCGCCGGAGTCATTTCGGGATTTTCGTATACGATATGCTGGAATTCATCTACCATACAGCCGTAAGGGATAAATGCCACAGCATCCTCTAAATGCATTTCTCTGTAATCATCCGCTCTGTCACCGAAAAACAGCTCCATCCAGTCGCCGGTGAAAAATTCCATGGACATGGAGTGTGTTTCTGCGGTTTCCATGGTAATGTCGCGATGCTCCTGAATAGGGTCTTTGCCGGATAAAAATCCCTGGAACGCATGACCGCATTCATGAGTTATGACATCAACGTCACCTTCTGTGCCGTTAAAGTTTGCAAAGATAAACGGAGAATTGTAGTCGGGCAGGTAGGTCATATAGCCGCCCGCTCTTTTGGTCTTTCTGCCGAGAACATCGAAAAGCTCGTTCTCCATCATGAAGTCAAAGAATTCCTTGGTTTCGGGAGAAAGCTCTGCGTACATCTTCTGTCCGTTCTTCAAAATATCTTCGGGAGTGCCGATGGGCTTGGGATTTCCTTCCTTAAAATAAACACCTTCGTCAATGTAGGAAAGCTTTTCCAGACCCAGTCTCTGTCTTCTTCTGTCATGCAGCTTTTCTGCAAAAGGCACGAAATCCTTCTTAATCTGATTACGGAAGTTCTCCACCTCATCCTTGCCGTAGCAGTTGCGCTGCATACGGTAGTAGCCTAAGGTAACATAGTTGTCGTAACCAAGTGCCTTTGCCTGTGCATCTCTGTTCTTGACAAGCTTGTCATAAATTTCATCCAACTTGTCTGCGTTTGTTTCAAAGAAATCTGACATCTTGTCCCATGCTTTCTGACGGATTTGTCTGTCAGGGCTGATGGTGTAGGGACGGAGTAAGGAAAGGTTTAATTCTTCGCCTTCCCAGTCAATTTTTGCAGAGGCGATCAGTTTCGCATACTCGGTTACCAGCGCATTTTCTTCCTGCATCAGGGGAATGAGTTTGGCATCGAAAGATTTTAAGGAAAGTTCAATGTTCTTAAAGGCTACGGGACCGATTTTCTCAACTAAATAATCCTTGTAGGGAGACTCATAGAGTTTTTTCTTGTACGTTACCACCAGATTTTCCAGTTCGGGCATCTTCTCATCATAAAAATCCTGCTCTGCGCTGTAAAATTCATCCGCAGTATCTACGTCATGGCGAATTTGTGCAATGGTAATGTTGGTTGCCACTGTGTCATAAAGTGCATAAAATTTTTTGTGGACAGCGAACTGCTCTTCGCCGCTCTTTGCCGCATCCAGCTCTGCCATCAGGGCTTTCATGTCTTCCGCAACTTTATCAAAGTCCACTCTCTTGTAGGGCATGTCCTTAAATTTCATAAAAAAACCTTCTTTCACTATAAGATAATAACGACTGTACCTCTATCTTATAATGAAAGAAGGTTCTTTTCAACTTAAAACTTTATAAAGCCGGGATTATTTCCTTTATACTGCCTTCGCATACTCCTGCAGCTTCTGTTTGGCATCCGTGCTTAAATTCCTGGGGACGCGGATCTGGATAACAGCATACTCATCACCCTTCTGGGAAGGATTTTTCATGGAAGCAATGCCTTTGCCCTTCAGACGTATCTTAGTGCCGGACTGGGTTCCTTCCTTAATTTTGCAGCTCACCCTGCCGCTCAGGGTGGGAACTATCGTCTCGCCACCGAGAACTGCGGTTTCAAAAGGAATTTCCACGGTGGTGTAAATGTCCATGCCCTTCCGTTCAAAACCGGGTTTGCTCTGAACCGTAACTTCCAGAAGAAGGCTACCGGCTCCGCCGCCGTTTTGTCCGGGCATCCCCTTGCCCTTCAGGCGGATTTTCTGACCGGAGTCGATGCCTGCGGGAATGTGTACCTGCAGAGACTGCTCGCTACCGTCCGGAGCACGGAATCGGATAACCTTGTCCGCACCGAGTGCGGCTTCTTCAAAGCTTACCTCTACCTTAGCAAGCACATCTTCGCCATCTTTGGAACGGCTGCGGCCCTTTCTGCTGCCGCCGAAGAAACCGTCAAAAATGTCATCCAGATTGTCACCGGTATAATAATATTCCTGATACCCGTCGCCGGAATTTCCGTTAAAATGGAAGCTGCCACCGCCTCCGCTGCCGAAGTTGCCACTGCCAAAGCCACCGAAACCACTGTTGCCAAAGCCGCCTCCGCCGCTGAAACCGCCACGGAATCCCTGTCCACCGAAACCGCCGAAACCACCGGCACCGCTGCCAAATCCCTGGCCACCGGCACCGTATGCACCACCCTGACCGGCGCCTTCGTCAAAGGCTGCGTGACCGAACTGGTCGTACAGCTTACGTTTCTCTTTATCGCTCAACACCTCATATGCTTCGGTAACTTCCTTAAAAAGCTCCTCTGCCTTGGGGTTGTCCTTATTCATGTCGGGGTGATACTTCTTTGCCAGCTTCCGGTATGCCTTCTTGATTTCCGCATCCGTCGCCGATTTATTCACGCCCAAAACCTCATAATAGTCTCTTTTCTGTGCCATGTCCTCTATCCCTCCCTTCGTATGATAATTAATGTGTTTAATGATACGAGGTCAGAGAATGCCGGGCATTAATGATGCCCTGTATTCCCAGTAATCTGATGATAGAAAAAATGCCCCGGAGTTTGTCCCGGGGCAGCTTTTCGTTTAGCCTTCAATAGCGACATGCTTCTTGGTTTCCACTGCTTTTGCTTCCTTCTTGGGAACATCCAGCCGTAATACACCATTTTCAAATTTCGCATGAATGTCATTCTCGGTGATGTCATCACCAACGTAAAAGCTTCTGCTCATTGCACCTGCATAACGTTCCTGACGGATGAATCTGCCTTTCTTATCCTCTTCATCCTTATCAAGACCCTTGGAAGCGGAAATGGTCAGATAACCGTTTTCCAGCTCAACATTAACTTCATCTTTCTTGAAGCCGGGCAAGTCAACCATGATTTCGTAACCGTTATCCAGCTCCTTAACATCGGTCTTCATCATCTGTTTTGCATGTTTGCCATACAGCTCCCTGCTTACATCGGGGAATGCAAAACCATCCATAAAGTCATCAAAAATATCTCTACCAAATACACTGGGCATCATCATAAGTCCTTCCTCCTTCTATGACCGCACAACCTTGGTCGTGCAGAAAATGGAAACCTTCGTTCCATTTGTTTACATTTTCATTTTGGAACTCCGGAACATTTCTCTTTTCCTTTGTTCTACGTGTACTATAACACTTATTATTAGCACTGTCAAGAGGTGAGTGCTAATATAATTATAAAGAAATTATAAACAAAAAATAAACTGTAATATTCCCATTCTTGATGTTTTATGCTATACTTGAAACACTGTTTTTGCAAAATAATGTGAAAAAAAGGAGATTTTTATGAATAGACAGGATAAAAAAAGAAGTTCCTTTTCCGGAAAGATAGGTTTTGTACTGTCTGCCGCAGGCGCTTCGGTAGGTCTTGGCAACATCTGGCGTTTCCCTTATCTGGCTGCTAAATACGGCGGTGGCATCTTTCTCATTATTTATATTTTACTGGCGCTGACCTTCGGCTACAGCATGATTATTGCGGAAACCTCCATCGGTCGTATGACCGGGAAAAGTCCCGTCGGCGCTTTTTCTTTCTTCGGAAAATCCCGCTGGCTTACCTTCGGCGGCTGGTTCAATGCCATTATTCCTATTCTGATTGTTCCGTATTACTCCGTTATCGGCGGCTGGGTTATCAAATATCTCGTGGAATATATCAAAGGAAACGGCAGCCTGCTGGCAACGGACGGTTACTTTTCTTCCTTTATCACGGACGGACCTTCCACGGAAATCTGTTTTATTGTGTTTGCCCTGTTTACCCTCGGCATTATTTATGCAGGTGTGCGGAACGGTATTGAACGAGTGTCGAAATTCATGATGCCGGTTCTGGTCGTTCTTTCCGTGGTTATCGCGATTTACTCCGTTTCCCGCCCGGGCGCCTTAAAGGGTGTGGAGTATTTCCTTATTCCCAACATAAAGAATTTTTCCTGGATGACCGTTGTGGCGGCCATGGGTCAGATGTTCTATTCCCTGTCCATTGCCATGGGTATCCTGATTACCTTCGGTTCCTATATGAAAAAGAATATTTCCATTGAAGACTCCACCCGGAACGTGGAGGTTTTCGACACGGCAATTGCCATTATGGCAGGTCTTATGATTATTCCCGCTGTATTTTCCTTCTCCGGCGGCAACCCGGATACCCTGCAGGCAGGTCCTTCCCTGATGTTCATTACCATTCCCAAGGTATTTGACAGCATGGGCCTCGGCACCGTTATCGGTATTTTATTCTTTCTTCTGGTGCTTTTTGCAGCCGTTACCAGCTCCATTGCTTTGACAGAAAGCGCCGTTTCTACCTTTGAGGACGAACTGGGCTGGGGCAGAAAAAAAGCAACCGTTCTGGTCGGTGTGATCATGCTGCTTTTGGGAAGCCTTTCTTCCCTGGGCTACGGACCGCTCGCCAATGTGAAAATTCTCGGCATGCAGTTTCTGGATTTCTTTGATTTCCTGACCAACTCCGTTATGATGCCCATTGCCGCCATCGCTATCTGCCTGTTAGTTTCCAAAGTAATCGGTGTCAAACGCATTGAGGAAGAGGTGCTGCATGGCGAAAGCTCTTTCCGCAGAAAGAAAGTTTTCTACATCATGATCCAGTATCTCTGCCCGATTTTTGCCGTGATTATTTTGATCAGCTCCATCGCAAATGCATTCGGCTGGATTTCTATGTAGATGTAAAAAAGACTGTATGCCCGACGGACACACAGTCTTTTTTTTATGGTTATGTACGCACAATCTTTTGTTGCTTTACTTTTTTCTCCGATGCTTAGCATCTGCCTTATTCTACATCCTGCAGAGCTGCATAATCTTCTTCACCGGTACGAACTTTTACAACCTTGTCTACGTTGTAAACGAAAATCTTGCCGTCACCGATGTGGCCGGTGTAAAGAGCTTTCTTGGCAGCTTCGATTACTTCCGTTACCGGAATCTTGCTGACTACGACTTCGACCTTTACCTTAGGAAGCAGGGTGGCATCCATTTCAACGCCACGATACATCTCGCCGGCACCCTTCTGAATACCACAGCCCATAACCTGTGTCATGGTCATACCGGTTACACCGAGGTCGTTCAGCGCTTTCTTCAGGTTCTCAAACTTCGCCAGTTTTGCAATAATGACTACCTTATAAATGCCATCTGCCAGAGTCATGTTGGGAGCTTCGGCAACCTTGACTGCCGCATTCTTCTGGAAATCGGATGCCTTGTCATAATCGGAAACACCAAGGTCGGTATTCTCGTTTACATCCATGGTCATGGTGTTGGAAATATCCATAATACTGAAGCCTGCGTATGCGGAAGGAAGACCATGTTCTGTTGCATCCAGACCGGTGATTTCCTCTTCTTCGGAAACACGTAAACCGAAAATCTTCTTAATTACAAGGAAGGCAATGGTAATGGTAACTGCCGTCCATGCTGCGGTACAAAGCATACCGAATAACTGGATTCCTAACTGCCTGAAGCCGCCGCCGTAGAAAAGACCTTTGCCGGCAATCTGGTTTGCACCACCGCTGATTGCTCTTGCAAATGCGGGAGCGCTGTCGGTTGCAAACAGACCTACTGCAATGGTACCCCAGATACCATTCATAAAGTGAACGGCAACTGCACCAACAGGGTCATCAATTCTTAATTTATAATCTAAAAGCCATACACCAAATACAACTAAGAGACCGGAAACAAGACCGATAATGGTTGCACCGAGTGCATCGCAGACATCGCAGGGAGCGGTAATGGCAACCAGACCTGCCAGGGATGCGTTCAGACACATGGAAACATCGGGCTTACCGTATTTAACCCAGGTGAAAATCATGGCAACAACAGTTGCAACGGAAGGAGCAATGGTGGTTGCTACGAATACGGAACCCATTTCTTCAATGGAAGTAGCAGCGGCACCGTTGAAGCCGTACCAGCCAAGCCAGAGGATAAATACACCAAGACATCCAATCGGGAGGTTATGTCCGGGGAACGCATTTACTTTTGTAATTTTACCGCTCTTATCTTTTACAAACTTACCGATACGGGGACCAACCATTGCGGCACCGATTAAAGCACAGATACCGCCAACCATGTGGATACAGTTGGAACCTGCAAAATCGTGGAATCCCATCTGGGCTAAGAAGCCTCCGCCCCATGTCCAGTGTGCTTCAATGGGATAGATAACTGCAGAGATAATAGCGGAATATACACAATAGGATAAAAATCTGGTTCTTTCAGCCATGGCACCGGAAACGATTGTTGCGGTGGTGGCACAGAATACTAAGTTGAATACGAAGTTAGACCAGTCAAAGTGGGCATAATCCGTGAAAATATCAAATCCGGGCTTACCAATAATACCTAAAAGGTCTTCTCCTAAGAAAAGTCCGAAACCAATTAAGATAAACATTACCGTGCCGATACAGAAATCCATTAAGTTCTTCATCAGGATATTACCGGCGTTCTTCGCTCTGGTAAATCCGGTCTCCACCATTGCAAAGCCTGCCTGCATCCAGAACACGAAAGCTGCGCCAATGAGGAACCAGACACCGTATACTTCGTTGGTGATTGCACTCATAATTTCCTCTGTCATAATCATTCCTCCTCAAAGTTGTTTTGATTAAAAGATGTGTTTTGCAAAACAAAAAAGGCACTACGATTTTTCGTAGCGCCTTTGCTATGGTGAGAGTATAGCACCGCATATTTTTTCTGTCAACAACTTTTTTTCCAAACTTTCCGAAGCACGAAAACCGAAGCCAAAACCGCAAACACCGCCGTAATTATTGTGATTATCAGGGCTTTTGCGTCCATTGTCCTTGCTGCCTTTACCCCATAATAAAACGGCAGAGCCTTGCTTACCGCAAGAATTTTTCCGCCCAGCGTATCCACCGGCATCCAGATTCCGCCCAGCATGCCGGTAACGGTTACCAGCACCGAACAGAGCCCCGGAGCCGCTTTTTCATTGAAAATGCTGCCAATCAGAAGTCCCAGGGAAACAAACAACAAAATGGATGGCAAAATCCGCAGCATACTGCCCGCCACCGCCGCCGGTTTTAAGGGCGTTTTCAGAATAATTCCCAGAATGACAGCTGCCGCATAAGTAACGCACACCTGCAGAATTCCTAAAATAAAAAGGGGTATCGTGTAGCCCTCAATAAAATCCACCGCCCTCATGGGGGACGCATGCAGCCGCACCATCAGGGAAGTGGAACGGTCCCCGGCTATCTGGATGGCGGAAAATATCATTATAAAGGTGAGTCCGAAATACACGGTCCCGGGCGCCAGATTTTCAAGGGCGAACAAAGACATACCCGCTTCTTTCGGCAGGCTTTCGTTGAGTACCGACATAATAATCAGCATAAGCAGCGGAAATCCCAGACAGAAAATATAGCTGAGCGGCTCCCTCAAAATTTCCTTTATGGTTCTTTTAGCAAAAACAAGACCTTTCATGAGCGTGCTCCTCCTTCCTGTGCAATGCGCACAAAGGCTTCCTCTAAATTGTCCGCCCCGGCCTGCTCTTTTAATTCTTCCACGCTTCCCATGGCTTTTATCTGTCCGTCCACCATGACCGCCACTTTATCGGAAAGGCTTTCCGCTTCCTCCATGTAATGCGTGGTGAGAATGATGGTGATTTTTTCTTTCATGCGGCGGATAACCTCCCAAAGCTCGCGCCTTGCCAGCACGTCCAGCCCCAGAGTGGGCTCATCCAGAAAAATAATCTGCGGCTCGGTAATCAGCGCCATGGCAATGCTCAGTTTCCTCTGCCAGCCGCCGGACAATACCTTTGTCCGCCTGTCCGCCACTTCCTGCAGATGAAAATACTGTATCATTTCGTCCGCTTTTTCCCGTTGTTTTTTCCGGCCGGCACCGTAAATTCCCGCAATGAATTCCAGGTTTTCCCGCACGGTCAGCCGGGATGCCACGGAGGTGTCCTGGGGCGAGATATTCACTAATTTCTTCACCTCGTCCAATTCCGTATGAATATTGTGGGAAAGCACATATGCCTCTCCCCCGGTGGGACGGGTCAGCCCGCAGAGCATCTTAATTGTGGTAGTTTTTCCGGCGCCGTTTACACCGAGCAGCGAAAAAATGCTGCCTTTATCCACCGAAAAAGAAATGTTGTCCACGGCGGTTTTGCCCGGGTACTGCCTGGAAAGCCCGGTGACTACGATGGCTTTTGGGCTGTTTGCCTGTTCCTTATCCGTTGTCTCTTTACTCCGGCTGCTTACCTGTCCTTTATCCGTTGTCTCTTTACTCCGGCTGCTTACCTGTTCCTTATCCGTTGTTTCTTTATTTTGATTATTTGTCCTCATTTTGTCTGCTCTCCTCTCCGCTTATTTCCGCTATCCGGCGATTGATTTCCCGGACTTCTTTTACCGAGCTGCGGTATGCCACCGTCCAGCAGATGAAGTAGGTGGCAGAATAATTGCACAGGAAAATGAGTGCTGATGTTTTGTATACAAAGAGCCCCCAGCAGAATCCGGTGATGGGAATGCAGACCGCCGTTGTCAGAAGAAAATACAATAGGCTTTGCAAAAGAAGGCCCAGCTTTGCCTGTTCAAACAAAACTGTTCCCCCCGCAAAGGTTCCGCTGATAACACCCGTCAGTATAATCTGAACAAGGAGCGCCAGACTTTTGTTTTCAAAATAAGCGGAATACGAAGGCACCAACGGTTCTATCTTGAAAACCAGAATACAAATAAGCGCAACCACCACATTGATGGCCACAGCATAGGAAAAACCGTCTATTATTCTTTTTGTCAGTTCTTTTTTCATACTCACACCCCCTACAATCCCAGCGCCTGCTTGATTTTACCCATATACCTGCGGGAAACATATGCCTCCTGCTCACCGGAAAGCTTCATTTTTATGGTTCCGATGATGCCGGTATCCAGCCGCTTTATTTTCCGCACATTGACAATATCCGTATTGGAAATCCGCACAAACTGGCTTCCGTCCAGCGTTTCTTCCAGTTCATACAGGCGTTCTTTAATGCGGAACTGCTCAGTTTCCGTGGTCAGATATACATTTTTATTCTGGGTAAAAATGCGCACAATTTCCCGGTAGGGTACTTTGACAATTTCTTCATCCTTATATGCATACAGACTGCCGCACAGGGCATCTTCTATGGTTTTTGCCATTTTTTCTACTTCCGGCGTGACCGCAGCCGTGCAAATCTGCACTTCCGGCTTCCCGTATGCCGGATCCGTTTTTATTTTTACAATCATACTTTTGCCTCTCTGTCGGGGGATTATAATGAGTGCTTTTACAGAAGGTTCTTTCTTCAGATACTGTCTTACAAAAGACTTTCTGTAACAGATACTTTCTTCAGAAGATATTTTTGATTATAGAGGATTTTTCTTACGTTGTGGGGATTTTGGGATAGATGGTTGAAAATAAACGACGAATGGAAAACGGGATGCCCTTGGGCGCATCCCGTATCTATCAAATGTTACCTTTTGAATGTCAGCCTTCTCTTACTGAAGGAACTCGTTTACTGAAGGAACTCGCCTACTGAAGGAACTCGCCTACAATCTTGTTGACAACGCTGCCTTCTGCCTTGCCTTTTACCTTGGGCATCAGTTCTTTCATAATCTTGCCCTTGTCTTTGGCGGTCGGCGCTTCGATACCGAGGTCGGAAAGAACACCCTTAACAATCTCACGAATGGCATCTTCGCTCAAATCCTCCGGTACAAATTCTTTGTATACAGCCAGACGTTTTTCGCACTGCTCAATAATATCCGTTCTGTCTGCAGGAGCGGTTTCCAGAGTTTCTTTTGTCTGGCGGATTTCCTTCTTGATTACTTCGTTTTCTTCATCGGGAGTCAGGTCTTCTCTCTTATCAATAGCCTTGTTCTTCAATGCGCTTAACAACATGGAAAGGGAATCTTTTCTCTCCTTGTCCTTGTTTTTCATTGCGGTTACCATTTCTGCTCTTACTTCATCAATTTTGCTCATAACTTTACCCATTCCTTTCTATTTCCTGCCGCCTTTTCAGGTGTCGGTTTTACAAAAATTTATCCAGCTCTGCTTCGACCTGTTCTCTTCTCTTGAACCTGGGATTGCGGATAAGTCTGCCGGAAGCCACTACCATGTCCACATGACGGAGCGCCTTTAAGTCATCCAGCGGATTTTCTTTTGTGACAATCATGTCAGCAGCCTTTCCCCTTTCCAGTGTACCGGTCACATCCCCTATTCCTGCCATTTCCGCGCTTCTTGCCGTTGCGGTATACAGAGCGAATGCATTGCTGACACCCACGTATTTGTGGAAGTAATACAGCTCTCTCCAGAAGTCATACTGGGTTATCCAGGGGCATCCCACATCATTTCCCAGCACCACCGGAATGTCATTGGCAAGCGCCTGCTTGGCACATTCCACAATGCCTTCAAATACCACATTTCCGTTGTACTGCTCCACTTCCGATGCATTTGTGACACTTCTGTCAAACAGTGCATAAGGAAGCGCCGGGGATATGGTGGTACAGAGGAAAGCGCCTCTTTCCTTGAAAAGCGCAATCATTTCATCATCCAGCTTGGCACCGTGTTCAATGGAGTCCACCCCGTTCTGCAAAGCTACCTTTACACCCTGCGGAGACTCTACATGGGCGGATACGATAAATCCCGCTTCATGCGCCTTGTCGCAGACAGCCTTTACCATTTCGGGCGGCATCTTCAGTTCACCCGGAACGCCTTTTTCCTTGGCATCTAAAACACCACTGGTAATCATCAGTTTTACCAGATCTACTTTTTCTTTTTCCGCCTGCGCCAGGTGTGCCAGTGCTTCTTCGTTATTTTTTGCCGCAACTGCCACGGAGCCTGCCATATGACCGCCGGGTACGGAAATACCCTGATTGGCCGCTAAAATTCTCGGTCCGGTTTTTCCGGCTTTTATTTCATCTCGGAGTCTGGTATCGAAATCGCCCAGGCCGCCCACGGTACGAATGGTTGTGACGCCGCTCATCAGCTCTGTTTTGGCAAATCCGCTCACCACTTTGTAAGCTACGGCTCTGGAAAGCGCCGTTCCCATCAGGTTGCGGACCAGTTTTTCATTATCTCTCTGCTTTTTCTGGGGTTTTCCGCTGCCTGCCAGATGCACATGCATGTTTATCAGCCCCGGCATTATGTATTTTCCCGCAAGGTCTACCGCTTCATACTCTGCCGGCACCTGTTCCTTCGGCACAATGTCCGTGATTTTCCCGCCGTCCGTCAGGATACACAGACCTTCCTGTACCTGCATATCTTTTGTTCCGTTCAAAATTTTTCCGTTACAGTATGCGTATTTCATCTTTGGTCCCTTTCTGCAGTATGTTGCATCAAAGTCGGGGCTTTTGACCCCGACATCATCTACAAACAGTATAGCACACTTGCAGGAATGTTGATAAGGTTTCTTAAGTAATATTTGACTATTCAATTTTAGATAATACTTAGCTTTAAGCTTATAGAAATCCTATGTTAAAAATGGTACAATAATTATATTATGTGTTGGGGGAAGGCGGGAATATTATGAACGAATTACTTGTACAGTTAGGATTAGAAAAAATATCTCCTATCGAAATGATATACAAACAACCAGTTGAAGGCAACTTGGCACGTATACCTAAAATAGACCAGACAAGGCGTTTAGTTTATTTTGTTTGCTCAAATGATGGATTAGCATTAAAGCACGTTGCAAAAAGATTACTATCCTACGATTTGTGTGAACTTGCGGTTAAGCAAAATGGACTTGCTTTAAGTTATGTGCCAAAGAAATTTATCACGACTGAACTTTGTCAGGAAGCTGTTTCAAGTAATGGAAGAGCTTTGGAATATGTTCCTGAGGAAATGAAAACCCTGGAACTTTCAGAAATTGCAGTAAGCTACTATGTAGATATGCCTTATCTGAGGTTAAATGAAACATATGACGATTTTATCCAAAAATGTCAAAAACATATAGCTGAGTCCCAAACACAGGGCTGTGACTTAAGAGAATATCAAAAATACCCTATAGCTTTTGTACCGAAACAATTTTTTACTGAAGATTTATTCATCAAATCTATAACATACTCTCCATTATCATTAAAAGATATACCCAATAAAAATAAGACCAAAAAACTTGTAAGTTTAGCTGTATCATTAAATGGTCTTGCTTTAAAATATGTTCCTAAAAATTATTGTAGCAAATCTTTGATTACAACAGCAGTGATGAATAATCCACAGGCTATTAAATTCGTGCCCCTGCGTTATATAACGCAGGAACTATGTAATAACCTTTTTCAAAAAGATTATAGCTCTATTTTATATATTCCAGAAGAGTTTGTCACATTACAAATGTGCTTAAAATTGATTGAACTGAAAAAATTTTATGTGTCTCAATCAATGAAGGAACTATATGATTTACCTGATGATAAAGATGGAAACCTCATTTTCTTTAATGAAATTCCCGAAGAAATACGAAACTGTCAGCAATTTATCGATGAAATAATTGATAAATACGAGGATGGAGCATTACATATTTTAGATTGGAACAGCAACGTACTTAATGAAAGAAAATTCCAAAAATCAGCTATTGGATGTATGCCTCAAAATGCAAAAGGAATTGAAATATTACCGCTAAAGAAAAAAACAATAGCGTATTTGAAAACAAAAGTTGTTTGCATAAGAAATCCGAAAAATGATTTTGAATTGCAAATAAAAAAGGCAGAACCATATATCTCTGATAAAAATTCATTGGTTGTTCCTCTTGAACCTGCCCCTACGAATAGTTTGCCTGTTGAATATAAATTGGATAGCCTAATTGTTCATAATCTATCAAATGACGAAAATGTAGATAACATTTATTATATTTCAGATATTCACATAGAACATCAGCTATTTAAGGAGGTTAAAAATATTTTATATAAGAAATATAAAGCCTCTGATTTTGAGTCTAATGGTTTCTATGAGATATTAAGGCAAACCTTAATTAATAAAATCGATGAAATGATAATAGGTAAGAAGGGCACTCTTTTAATTGCCGGTGATGTAGCGGATAATATAGAAATATTTAGTATGTTTTATGAAATACTATCTGAGAAATGGGATGGTACAATCGTTTCTATTTTGGGAAATCATGAATTATGGGATGGAACTACACCTTCAGATTGGATAAATCCTGAATATCACGCAAGAGAAATTGACGATATAATTTCTGATTATAAAAAGGCAATCTCTCATTTTGGGGGATGTAAATTACTTGAAAATGAGTTACTGATTAAATATGAAAATCAACAATGTCGTATTCTTTCTGAAAGTAATATTATGAATGCTACAGTTAAGGACTTAAAAGAAATAATAGATAAGAGTACATTCACCGTACTCGGTGGCATTGGCTATTCAGGATTAAATGAGTATTACAATTCAGACAGAGGACTATATCGAAAAGCCATAACTTGTTTAGATGAAGATAAACGAAGAGCCAAAAGATTTTCTGATGTATACGAGAAAGTAAAACAATGCGCTTATGACAGACAAATTATTGTGCTAACACACACTCCCATACACGATTGGACAAAAGAAGAATGTAATGCAAACTGGATATATATAAACGGACATACTCACCAAAATACTATTACAAAAGAAAAAAATGGTGCAACAATATTATCTGATAATCAAGTTGGATATACACCTCAAAAGTGGAAGCTCAATGCCTTTACTCCAAATTGTTTATGGTATGACCCTTTCGAGAAATATGACGATGGGATATACAAAATTACTTCTGCCGAGTATATGGCTTTTAACAGAGGCAGGGGCATACTTAGCAGCGGTTGCAACTATGTCGGTACTTTATATGTATTAAAGCGCAATAATATATATATGTTTTTGCTTCATTCTTCAACAAGTTTATGTTTAATGGCAGGTGGCGAAAGAAAGAAATTAGAAAATAACGACATTAAATATTACTACGACAATATGTCTAACTATTGGCAGTCACTCATGAAAACTATGGAACCCTACAAAAAGGTAATGTTACAATTATCTGATGAAATAAAAAAGATTGGTGGAATAGGTACTATTCATGGTTGCATTATTGACATAAGCTTTGTTAGCCATATTTATGTAAACCCTTATGACGGAAAAATTACCTTATATTGGGCATTAGATACATTATCAAGAGTTGTTTATGAAGATATACGAATGCTTATAAAAGAAAAAGAACCTTATCTCTTAAAGCAATTCGCCGCAGAAACAAATAACCATACTCTACCCTTAATAGAAAACCTTTGGATGCCTAACTATAATTGCACAAAATCTTCTTCAATGCCTCAACGGGTATTTGGAACAGAAATTTATAAGCCTTCCAGAATTATGAAATCCATTCAATATGCATGGGAGCAGAATGTTATCCGCATATGGAATGAAGATGTATTAAAAGCTGTAGACTCTAATATAAAATTTATAGAGTAATAAAAGAACGAGCCATTGAAAAATGGCTCGTTCTTTTATTACATATCTCATTTATTATACAATCATAAGCCTTTTGTACCTTTTATAAAACTTCAGATTATCCTCCGTACTTCAAATGGATTTTTGTTGTTCCGTATTGTTTCCCTTGGAAATGTCGGCTTTCGAGTACGTTACTTTTTTCTCCACCGGACTATGTACATACTCGGCTGACGGCTGACCCGGAGCATCGCTCGCCGTATTGTGCCTAAGAGCGTCGCTCGCCTGTGTTGTTCCCGGGCACAATACGGCAAATATTCTGGTTAACTGGGTTTCGTAGCTCTCACCCCCAATGATTACCCGGAATAAGGGAAGCCCAATTACCGTGAAAACCTGGTTTTTGAACAGGTCTGTTTTCTGGGCGTTTGCAGAATTATGGGAACGGTCGTCCAGCTCCAGACCTGCCAGAATATGCAGGGCACTGTCACAAATCATAAAATCAATGTGCCGTGATTTAATATAACCCCTGTATTTCATAAGCTGCTTTTTATCTTTCACCGTCACCGAAAGAAAATCTTCCATTCTTACTTTAGGGCAGATAATAAATCCTTTTTCATCGCACTTTTGCTTTAAGCACTTCCAGAAACCATATTCTGTTTTTGTGAGAAGCATCTTCTTTTCATAAGGTAAAATATCACTGCCATTCCAGTTGCTCTCCTTTGAAAACGGACTTGATTTTTGAGTCCATGATTTTTTTCGTTTAGGCTTAAAAACAGTTTCATCCAACACAATACATACACTAATCAAAATTCCTACAATAACAATAGCTTCCATCTTTTCTCCTTTCACAAAAAGACCTGCCCTTGCCGGGCAAGTCTTCAGCTTTTTGTCTATGCTCCATCACCTTTTTTGATTGTACCATCCATCACCCAGCGGGCACTCAAAAGACAACTCAATAACATGATTTATCTCTACCTCTTCCCCTTCCGGTGTTGTTGTCGTACCTGAAAAAGTGACATACGTTTTTCCATCCCTTATCTCAGTGGAGGTATAAATATGCATTGGATTTACATAATCTTTTCTCAGATGTGCCTCATATTCCATTACTTTTTTGTTCCATTCTTTCTGCCGGTCATGATATTTAGGAGCACATCCCACCCGGTAATTGATTTCTGAATTTAAGTACAGCATTTGAAAAGAATAATCGTCACCGTTTTTTTGTGTCGACATTGTCATATAAATCTTCGGATTGTTATATGCAATATAATCTTCTACCAAACGTTTTCCCAGCAACACACAAACAACAACCATCACCGCATAGACAAAGTACCTGTTCGGTATTTTTTTATGTAATATTCTGTTTATCTTTTCTTTCATGCAACCCCGCCCTTTTTTATTTATTTTAGCATTTACATTTTATTATTGTCAATCTTTGTTGTGATTTTGGAGTGGTTTTACATAAATCATATAAAAAAAGAGAACTCCTGACAAAAATATCAGGAATTCCCTTTATTTTTACAGCACTACCCGGAATAAAATGCCGTCCTTCCGGTAGGATGCCCTGATGCTTCCGCCATGCGCTTCAGCGGTGGCCTTGGCGATGGAAAGTCCGATGCCGGTGCCTCTTCCCTCTCCGTCAGCGCCATGGGTACCATGAACACGGGCGAACGAAGATAAAAAAGTAAGTGTTTCTTTTCCATAACATAAAAATGATGCATTATTTTTGTATTTGATATATAATAGTTGTGGATAATATATGATACATTTTGACCAGTTTAAGGCTAAAATAGATAATATATTATCTGCAACTATTTTTATGCGAACTTTAGGAGGAGGAAACACTATGGAGGGTCTTATCTGGGAAACTTCCGAGGAATTGGATAAAAAAATTGCTGACCGCTTACGGCTTATCCGCAAGCGCAGGTCTATCTCTCAACAGCAACTGGCTAAAATGAGCAATGTAAGCTACGGCTCCATCAAGCGGTTTGAAACAACTGGACAGATTTCTCTGCTTTCCCTCACCAAAATTGCCACTGCCCTGCAGGTAGCCGATGAACTGCGCAACTTATTTACCGTAGTGCCTTACCGGAATATAGAGGAGGTTATTAATGAGTCAAAATAAATACCTTCATGTACTTTATCATAATATACCCGTCGGAACTCTTGCCATGGCACAGTCCCGTCTGGTAGCTTTTGAGTATACCGAAGACTGGTTAAAAAACGGTTTTTCCATCAGTCCCTTTTCTCTGCCTTTAAGAAAAGAGGTCTTTCTTCCTTCTAAGTATTATTTTCAGGGTCTTTGGGGTGTATTTGCCGACAGCCTTCCGGATGCCTGGGGCAGACTTTTATTGGAACGCCTTCTGAAAGCACAGGGTAAAAATCCGGATTTGCTTACCGTCTTAGACCGTCTGGCAATCGTTGGCACCTCCGGCATGGGGGCTCTGACTTACGAACCCGAGGAGGAATGGGCTGCCACTCCCGATTATCTGGATTTGGATGACCTCGCATATCAATGCAAAAAAATACTGAACACGGAATATTCCGATAAATTAGATGAGTTGTTTTCACTGGGCGGCACCAGCGGCGGCGCGCGCCCCAAAATTCTCACAGAAATTAACAATGAACCATGGATAATCAAATTTCCAGCCTCTCCCGATGGAGAAAACGCCGGTTTTATGGAATACGAATATTATTTATGCGCCAAGGAATGCGGTATTTCCATGAGTGAGTCCCAATTATTTCCTTCGCAGAAATGTAAGGGTTATTTTGGTACCAGACGATTTGACCGTCAAAAAAAAGAAAATGATTATCAAAGAATTCATGTCCTGACGGCTGCTGCCCTTTTGGAACTGGATTTCACACAACCCAGTCTCGACTATCATATCCTGATGAAATTAACCAGCATTCTTACCGGAAATAATGAGCAGGACATGGAAAATATGTACCGTCGCATGTGTTTTAATGTGTTCGCACACAACCGGGATGACCATTCCAAAAACTTCTCCTACCTTTATCAGGAAGCTTCCGACAGTTGGTGTCTGGCACCCGCCTACGATTTGACATACAGTAATACTTATTACGGAGAGCACACCACAACCGTGGACGGCAATGGGCGCAATCCCGGCATGAAGGAACTTTTGGCGGTTGGAACTGCCGCAGGTATAAAACAGAGCCGGTGCAAATCCATTGCAGAGGATATCCGGGACTGTGTAAACCACAACCTCGCAACCTATCTTTCATAAGAAAAAAGCCCGAAGGCAGTCACGCAGCTTTCAGGCTTTTTCTCTTTATTTGTCTTTTCTTGTTTTTATTTATACTTATAAAATCCTTCACCGGAGGACATGCCGAGCTTGCCCTCGTCTATGTACTTCTTCAGGATTTCTTCCATTTTCTTGAAGTTGTACGGCATCATCATTTTTTTCAGAAGCGGGGAGAAAATGCCCGGTACACTCTGGTACTGATGCACAATGTTGTAGGCGGTGTTTAAGCCAACGGTGTCAAAAATCTGGAACGGGCCCTTGGGGGCACCGGTGCCGTGCGTCCAGGCAATGTCAATGCTTTCCGGGTCGGAAACGCCGGATGCATACAGATCCAGACCGCTGAGCAGGAACGGAACCAGCATGGAATTCAAGAGATAACCGCTTTTTTCCTTTCTTACCGGAAGGCCGATCATACGGATATCATTGGCAAACTGCAAAATATCATTGAAATATTTCTCATCCGTCCTGGGCTGCGCCATAATCTCCGCCGTGTTGTTTTTCCAGATGGAATTGGCAAAATGCAGGGACAGGTACTTCTCCGGTCTGCCGGTATATTTGGCAAACATGGACGGAAGAAGCGTGGAGGAATTGGTTACAACCACGGTCTTTTCCGGCAGAAGCGGTGCCATTTTTTCATAAAAAGCAATCTTATCCTTTTCGTTTTCTGCCATGGACTCAATTAAAAGGTCTGCGTCTGCAAAGGCTTTTGCCATATCCAGCTCCAGCTTGATGCCGCTGTAAGCCGCTTCTACCTTTTTAAGACTCTCTTCTTTGTTGAAATTGTCTTCATCCGCAATACCTGCACACCAGGGACCCTTGCCGGATGCCATGTCTTCGATGGCTTCGATGTAAGTTTCTTTCAGCTTATCCAGCTTGGGCTGGGTTCTGCCGATGGAACCCTCACTCCGTAACCAGATGGTTACATCTGCTCCGCAGTAAGCCGACTGGAATGCTATCTGGCTCCCCAATACGCCGCCTCCTGCAACTACTACATTTGCATACTTCATAACAGCTACCTTCCTTTCTCTGTAAATATATGTTATGTCCGAACTGATATACCGTAAGTATACCATGAAGAGAAGGGCAGGAAAAGTGATTTGCAGATGAAATAATAAATCTCGTCAACCATGTCTCTCTTAAAGCCGGTGCAGAACTTCCTCAATATCTCCGTCAATACCGACCGACTCTTTCATCTATACTCCATCGTATACAGGCAGGCGCCGGATTTCAGCGCCTTCTTTCCGGTGTTTTTCATGCCGCATTTCTCGTACTTGGTGACCTTAAGCGGTGTGTCGGTGTCCAGAACGCAGGGAATGCCGAGCTCTCTTGCCTCCGCAAACGGCTGCTCCAGTACCTTCTTCATGAAACCTTTTCCCTGAAATTCCCTTAATACCACTACCATGGAAACGGCAATGTAGTCCTTTTCTTTTTTGTAGAGTTTGGCATACCTTTCTTCACCGCCCCCTATTACCGCTTTTATACCTTTAAAAGACATTTCCCGCAGCATACGGAATCCCATGTGAAGAGCAGATCCCATTTTGATTTTTGTATTCTTGCGCCAATAGGCAAGAAATCCTTCGTGCCGTTCTGACGTAGTATACAGGACACCGGACTTGTAAAAATATTCCGTCATGATTTCAAATGCTTTCACCATATCTTCTTTGGATGCGGTTGCCGCAAGTCCGGCTCCCTCTGCCACAAAGGCTTCGCCTATCTGTGTTCCGTAGTAAACAAGTTCCTCTTTTGACATGTCTGTTACTTTAATCATATACTTCCTCTCCTCCTATAAAAAAAAGTTTCACGCCTTCTCAAACACCAGTATCTTCTGCGCCATTTTCTTCACAAAAGGCATCCAGATAACCAGCTTGTAAATGGGGCTTAAGGTGAGCATGCCTCGGAGGATGTTGTCGTTTTTCACCTTGCGGAAGCCGTCGGCAATGTCGCCCAGCTCTTCAAAGCTGTTGGCGCCCCAGGTAAAGACGGCACCGGTGGACTGAATGGACTTTTCTACGCCTTCCTTGTTGACAAACTTCGGGCACAGGCATTCCATGATGACGTAGGCATTGTCGAAATTGTTGCGGATAATCTGAAGCATCTGTCCCACCTGCTCCCTGCTCAGGTACATGGTCAGACCCTCAATGATAAAAAGCATCTTGCCCCTCTTGGTCACCTGCGACGGCCATGCCGGGTCAAAACAGGAACAGCCGATGGTGGAAACCCTGCCTGTTTCCCCGTATACGGAGTCCCTTACCGCAATGGTTTCCGGCAAATCCAGGTTGTACCAGGTGATTTTTCCGTTATCCATGCGGTAAAAACGGGTGTCCAGACCGCAGGCAATGTTCACCACCGTACAATCCGGGTTCTTGCGGATAAAATCCGATACCAGTTCATCCAATACCACCGTTCTTGCCACAACGCCGCCGCTCATGGCTGCGTCCTTGCCTGCTTTGGAAAAATCATAATCCAGTTTTTTCACAATCTCTTCTGCCTTTTCATCCTTAAATTTATGCTTGGGATTTTTGCTGTACATCGCTCTTGCATAAAAGCTCTGCAGCATGGTTTCCGCTGCCCCGTTCAATACCGGCACAATTTTTTCTTCACTCATATTTCTGTTTCCTTTCACCTTTGTTTGCAGAAAACTGATAACTTTACTGCTTTTCTCATCTTAATTCTTATGTTAGCTTAAGCTAACTACAATGTCAATAAAAATGCTAAGTCCCAGAACAAGACTTAGCATTTTCATCCATATACTTACTGCCGTAGGGTATTTCTTAATACTTGGAGAACTCCAGAATTTTCTTGGCATTCTGAATTCTCTCTTCGGAAGGAGGCTCCACTCCTTCTAATTTATAAGGAATACCTAACTCTTTCCACTTGTATTCGCCCAGGGTGTGGTAAGGAAGAACCTCCACCTTCATCACGGTGTCCAGAGTGTCGATAAATTCTCTCGTCTTGATTAAATATTCGTCCTTATCCGTAATGCCGGGCACCAGTACGTGACGAATCCACATGGGAATGCCCTGCTTGGAAAGGTATCTTGCACAGTCTAAAATGTTTTTATTGGTATGACCGGTCAGCTTCTTATGCTCTTCGTCGTCGATGTGCTTGATATCCAGCATAACAAGGTCGGTGTATTTCAGTAATTCGTTGAATTTGGAGAAGAAAGGCTCTTCTCTGGTAAAAGGCTGTCCGGAGGTGTCCAGGTTAGTATTGATGCCTCTTTCATGCGCCTTTTTGAATAAATCAATTAAAAAGTCGATTTGCAGCAATGCTTCGCCGCCGCTGACGGTAATACCGCCATCCTTGCCCCAGTAGCTACGGAAACGCTCTGCCTTATCCAAAAGCTCGTCTGCTGTCTGCAGATTGTCTGTTTCAGGATTCCAGGTATCTACGTTGTGGCAATACTGGCAACGCATATTGCATCCTTTTAAGAAAATAAGATAACGGATTCCGGGGCCGTCTACCGCGCCAAATGATTCTAATGAATGAATTCTACCTTTAATCATATAAATACCTATGCCTTTCTGTAATCTGCATATCAGTTCTGTCTTAGTATTACCAAAAAGGGGCCGGACATTACTGCCCGACCCCAATTTACATCAATTATCTTGAAACCTGTTAAGATTAAAGTCTCTTATGGCAGGTTCTTGCGATAACGTCATCCTGCTGTTCCTTGGTCAGGCTGATGAACTTAACAGCATAACCGGATACACGGATGGTGAAGTTTGCGTATTCAGGCTTCTCAGGATGTGCCTGTGCATCTAACAGCTTCTCTGTACCGAATACGTTAACGTTGAGGTGATGAGCACCACGATCGAAGTATCCGTCCAGAACGCCTGCCAGAGTATTCTTCTGCTCGTCAAGGTCATGACCAAGAGCGGAAGGAGCCATGGTCTGGGTATTGGAAATACCATCCAGAGCATACTCGTAAGGAAGCTTAGCTACAGAGTTCAGGGATGCAAGCAGACCGCTCTGTTCTGCACCGTAGGAAGGTGATGCACCGGGAGCGAAAGGCTTGTAAGCTTCTCTGCCGTCAGGAAGAGCACCGGTAGCCTTACCATATACAACGTTGGAAGTAATGGTCAGGATAGAGGTTGTGGGCTCGGAATCTCTGTAAGTCTTGTTCTTCTTAATCTTCTCCATGAAGGTCTTCAGAAGCCATACAGCAAATTCGTCTGCTCTTTCATCATCGTTACCGTATTTAGGGAACTCGCCTTCGGTCTTGAAGTCGATAGCGCAGCCCTGGTCATCACGGATAACTTTAACCTTAGCATACTTAATAGCGGACAGGGAGTCAGCTACGTGGGACAGACCTGCAATACCGGTTGCGAAGGTTCTTCTTACATCGGTATCAATCAGAGCCATCTCTGCTGCTTCATAGTAATATTTATCATGCATGTAGTGAATCAGGTTCAGGATGTTTACATACAGAGCTGCACACCAGTCAAGCATGATGTCGTATTTATGCATAACTTCGTCGAAATCAAGGTATTCGGAAGTAATGGGTGCGATTTCAGGACCGCACTGCATATGCTTGCCGTTCTTGTCAAGATGCTTTTCATCCTTACCACCGTTGATAGCGTAAAGTAAGCACTTAGCAAGGTTAGCACGAGCACCGAAGAACTGGATTTCCTTACCGGTCTGAGTTGCGGATACGCAGCAGCAGATGCTGTAGTCATCGCCCCAGATAGGCTTCATAACGTCATCGTTCTCATACTGGATGGAAGATGTAGTTACAGAAATCTTAGCTGCATACTTCTTGAAGTTTGCGGGAAGAGCGCTGGAGTACAGAACGGTCAGGTTCGGTTCAGGGCTGGGTCCCATGTTTTCAAGAGTATGAAGGAAACGATAGTCGTTCTTGGTAACCATATGACGGCCGTCCATGCCGATACCGCCAACTTCCAGGGTTGCCCATACAGGGTCACCGGAGAATAACTGGTTGTAAGAAGGAATACGAGCGAACTTAACCATACGGAACTTCATGGTCATATGGTCGATTAACTCCTGAGCTTCTTTCTCAGTCAGAGTACCTTCCTTTAAGTCTCTTTCGATATAAATATCCAGGAATGTGGAGATACGTCCAACGGACATAGCTGCACCGTTCTGGGTCTTGATAGCTGCTAAATAACCGAAGTATAACCACTGAACAGCTTCCTTAGCGTTGGTAGCGGGACCGGAAATATCGTAGCCGTAAATCTTAGCCATTTCCTTCATTCCCTGCAGAGCCTTGATCTGCTCAGCAATTTCTTCTCTCAGACGGATAACTTCTTCGGTCATGGTACCGTTACCGCAGTTCTTCTTATCCTCTTTCTTCTTCTCAATCAGGAAGTCGATACCGTAAAGAGCAACTCTTCTGTAGTCGCCTACGATACGTCCACGACCGTAAGTATCGGGAAGACCTGTAACGATATGAGTATGACGTGCAACCTTCATCTCGTCTGTATATGCATCAAATACTGCCTGGTTGTGTGTCTTATGATAGTCAGTGAAAATCTTGTGGAACTTAGGGTTAACTTCGTAACCGTAAGTGCTTGCAGCTTCCTCTGCCATCTTGATACCACCGTAAGGCATAAATGCTCTCTTTAACGGCTTGTCTGTCTGAAGACCTACAATCTGCTCAAGGTCCTTCATAGACTCATCAATGTAGCCCGGGCCGTAAGCGGTAAGGCTGGATACAACCTCTGTTTCGCACTCTAATACGCCGTTGTGCTCACGTTCTGCTTTCTGTAATTCCTGCAGTCTGCCCCAAAGCTTGTCGGTTGCCTCTGTAGGGCCTTCCAAAAAGCTTTCGTCACCATCATACTGGGTGTAGTTTCTCTGGATGAAGTTACGAACATTGACATCAACATCCCAATGGCCGTCTTTCACAAAACCTCTCCATGCTTCTGCCATGAAAATTTACCTCCTTTTGGTAAAAATAAAATAATATTATCAACAGGAAACCTTGTCGCGGTTTGCCTACTGTTGTTTACGTTAAAAGTGTACTACTAACAAAGGCTAAGTGTCAACTGTTTTGCGGATTGGACGTAATTTTATACATTCCGGAGCCACCAGAGGAAGGGCCTGGTGCCGATGTAGAACTTCACGGTCTTTGTTCCGCCGTATTTTCCGCATCCCTGCAGGGTAACCTGGGCGGTTCCTTTGTTGACATTGTTCTTGTAACCGATGATTTTGTATCCATCCTTCGTGTCATCGCCGTCCGTGATGAGCTTCAGCTCTTCTACCACAGCCTGCTTGCCGGTTCCCACCTTCATGGTAAGGATTAAATCCTCCTCCGTCAGGGTAACCGGTTTTGTGGTGTAGGGAAGCGTCTTGGGCACTACCTTAACCGTTACTTTTTTGAAGTCAAGCTCCGTAATGCGGTAGTCTGCGGTCAGCACAGAGCCTTCTCCCTGGTAGTTTCCGGCACCGGTAATGGTGATACGGATAGTGCTGCCGGGTTCGTTTACGACGTCCTTTTTCACATCCAGTTTTGTTTCTTCTCCGTTTGCCATCAGCAGACTATAAGAAAGCGTATAATCTGTTTTCTCCTTTAGCTTTGTTCCGGTTTCATCCGTTACCACGGGCTTGCTGACAAATTTGCCCTTGTTTTTGTTTGCCGGCACATCCGCAACCGTCACCGTGATGGGATTTACCTTGTCTGCAAGGCTCTTATTGGTAATGGTAAAGGTCTGTTTGATGCTGCCCTTAAAGTTTCCTTTGCCCTTTACGGTAATGAGCGGCAGCTTCTTCTCCGTCAGGTTCTTACCCTCGCTGACAGCCTTGTTGTTGGCATAGGTTATTGTGTAGTCCTTACCTTCTTTCAGGGTAACGGTGTTGCCGTTTGCCATTTTCGCGGTTACCACAATCGCAGGCTTCGCACCGTTCTTTACAAAAGGAATACTGTCTGCTACTCCAATTTTTGCTTCGGTTCCTTCCGCCGCCAAATCCGCCTGCGTAATCTTGAAGGTCTTCTTCACGGTTCCGGTGTAACCGCCAGCGCCGGTAATCACAACTGTTGCGGTTCCCGCATCTACGTTTTTGAGATAGGAAACCTTGTAATCACCATATTGCGCATATTCATCGTATTCCCGCAGATAGGTTGTCTGTGTTACCATCTTTCCATCTTTACCTTTTACTTTTTTCTGCAGACTTACCCTTACTCTGGGTTCCTGTTCCCCGCCGTTATAAACAACACTTACGTTCTTGCTGCCGTCCACCCAGCTTACCATGCTTGCGGAAAGTGCTGTGCCCTTGATTTTAAAGGTAATACGTTTTTCGCCGAAATATTGTCCGCTGACCGTTCCGTCTTCCAGAATCTTTCCGGTTCCGGTAAGAACAGCGGTTGCAGTTCCCACATACCTGTTGTTTATCCAGGTTACCGTATAGTCGGCATTTTCCGCGGAAACGGTTTCACCGGCTGCATTCACATCACCTTCCTTGTATAAGGTAACTTTATTTTTTCCGCTGCCGTAGGTTACGGTAAGCGCCGGGGTCATGCCTTTTGCATTGTTTCCTTCGCATAAATCCGCATCATAAGTCACATCCGGTACTTTTGCCACAGTAACCTTGCTCATCAAGATCTGTTCTTTTGCCACGTCTGCCAGGGTCACCGTTATCTGTCTGGTACCGGTGTAATTGCCTTTTCCGGTAATCTCCACGGTATACTTTCCGGGAGTTACATAGCTGTTGGCGTTTTTATTTTCCGGGTTCTGTCCATTCAGGGTTACGTGGTTTACGGTGTAATCCTTGTTTTCTGACAGCTTCTTTCCGTTATCCGTCACCACCGGCACGGCCCTGATACCTTTGGGATTTTTTCCCGTGGGTGCCGCCAGATAAAGGTTATCGATGTTAATACGCTGTTCCGTTGCATCCAGGGATGCCGGATTTATGGTAAAAGTACGTGTTTCCGTTCCCTTATAGTTACCGGTACTCTTCACGGTAATGGTGGGCGCCTTTTTCGCATCATCCGCCGTTGCCGCATTGATGTTATTTTTATAGGAAACCGTGTAATCCTTCTTTACTGCCAGCATTTTTTTGCCGTCGTATACCCTAAAGGAGGGGGTGATTGCTTTACCGGTATAGGTATAGCCGCCTGCCTGCAGGTCTGACATCCAGATACCGTCGGGAATGATACCGTCATCCGGCACATCCTCCCGGAGCACCTCCCCGTACTCTGCTTTTCCGTCCGTGCTGTTTATTAGGGTAAAATCACTATACCGGCCAGGTTCCCGTTCATAATCAAATTCCTTTACCGTCGCTTCGTAAACGGCATTCTCAAACACCAGACGGCTCACCGTATCCTCGGTATCTGCCGGAAGATACATGTATAAATAGCCGTCTTCCATGGTGCATACATCCTTCAGGTTGTAAGAAAGCGTCTTTGTTTCTCCTGTTTTCTTATTATAGGTCTGTAATACAGGATTTCCGAGAGCCGCATTTTTTCCGGCAAGAAGCAGCAGGTCTGCCCTGGCAAGGTATACTTTGCCTTCTTTTCCGAGTACACCGCTAAGTCTGCTTGCTTTGATGTTTCCACCATAGATTTCCGGACCACTGATGCCGGTACCACAGCCGCTTCCGATTCCGGCTCCTTCCCTGTAGGCTTCGTCCGCAGTTGACAGAGCCGTTACGGTTCCCCCGCTTATGGTAATGCCAATTCCCATACAAGCGTAACCACCGCCGATTCCGGCTCCCGCACAACCGTACTCTCCTGTTGCAGTGGAGGTTGCGGTGACCGTTCCTCCGCTTATGGTAATATTATTTCCCATACCGGCATAACCACCGCCGATTCCGGCTCCGGTAGCTCCATCATCTCCTGCTGTAGCGGTTGCTGTGACCGTTCCTCCACTTATATCGATATTGTTTCCGGCGCCACTTTTTCCGCCGCCAATTCCGGCACCTTGATTTCCTCCCTGTGCGATTACGGTTCCTCCGCTTATCGTAATATTGCTTCCGCTTTCGTAATAACCGCTTCCGACTCCGGCTCCACATTCGCCTCCGGTTGCCGTTACGGTTCCTCCGCTTATCGTAATACTGCTTCCGCTACCATACATACCACCGCCGATTCCAGCTGCATATTCGCCTCCGGTTGCCGTTACCTCTCCTCCGCTTATGACGATATTGTTTCCGGCTTTTTCATGGCCGCCTCCGATTCCGGCTCCCTGTTTTCCTCCCTGTGCAATCAGGGCACCGTCACCGGAAATGGTAAGGGTACCGATGTTTTCCGCATCTCCGTCCTTCTGGATAGCGGCATAGTATCTTCCTGCTTTTAAGCCATTCTCACCCTTTAAGATAATGTTTACATTTCCGGTACTGTTTTCCGGAATCAGAATGGGCGAATCGGTAGTATCAATAGTATCAATATAGGTTCCGTCCAAAGTCAGGGTCACGGATGCATCTTTTTCTATTTCTATCCTTGTCTGAGAATAGTTGTCCTTGCCGTAGCCGTTTCCACTCTTTATAGTCAGGTTGGCACCGTCTTTTATCAGAATGCCCTGCGGGATTTCATTTCTTTCATAATAAGCGGGGTCGCCCACTACCTGTAAATCGTATCTGCACTTTCCCCTTGTGAGACGGTTGTCTGCTCCGGCTTCCGCGGAAACGGTACCGGTATAGTAATACATTCCGAGTAAAATCGAGGTTTCGCCAGCCGGAAGATACATATAAATCTTTCCGTCCGCATCGGTCATAACATCCTTCATGCCATAGGCGGTTTCGCCCACATCCGTAACGGCTGCCTCTATTCCGAATTCTTCCGTCAGGTCTACCACCGTACAGTAAACCTCATCGGTTCCGTTGGTCACACCGGTAAGCACACCTTTCGTTGTTTTCACGCTGCCGCCGGTAATGGTAACCTTGCCTGTGGAACCCCAATTTCCGCCGCCGATTCCCGCTCCATATCCGCCTCCGGTTGCCGTTACCGTTCCCCCACTTATGGTGATATCGTTTCCGTCCCTACTATCTCCACCTCCGATTCCCGCTCCATTTTCGCCTCCGGTCGCCGTTACCTCTCCTCCGCTTATGGTAATATTGCTTCCGACTCCGCAATAACCGCCGCCGATTCCCGCTCCATATCCGCCTCCGGTTGCCGTTACTTCTCCTCCGCTTATGCCGATATTGCTTCCGGCTCCATTTTTTCCGCCGCCAATTCCCGCTCCGTTATAGCCTCCCTTTGCGATTACGGTTCCTCCGCTTATGGTGATATTACTTGCGCTTCGGCTATAACCGCTTCCGATTCCGGCTCCACCATTGCCTCCGGTTGTCGTTACCATTCCGCCGCTTATGGTAATGCTGCTTCCGGCTCCGTACATACCACCGCCGATTCCGGCTCCTCCATAACCTCCGGTTACCGTTACCTCTCCTCCGCTTATGCTGATATTGCTTCCGGCTTTTTCATAGCCGCTTCCGATTCCGGCCCCGTATTTGCCTCCCTGCACAGTCAGGGCACCGCTGCCGGAAATTGTCAGAGTACCATCTGCGGTCCCGTTTTTCTGAATTCCCGCTGCTTTTTCACCTGCTGTTAAAGCATTGCTGCCTTTTAAGACAACACTTACCGCTCCCGTACTGTCTTCTGCAATTTCCAAAGGAGACACTGCTTTATCGCTCACGTTTATGTATACACCGTCCAGTGTGAGGGTTGCCTTAGCGTCTTTTTCCACATAAATACGGGTCTGGGAAGGATTTTCCGCTCCGTAACCGTCTGCGCTGTGGAAAGTAAGCTCCGCTCCGTTCTTTACCGTGATGACATCTTTTTCCGCATCATAAGAATAGCTTCCGCTGTTTCCTTCCACCGTAAGGGTGCCGGTTGCGGTCGCACCGTATACCGCAATGTCATTGCCGGAAACGGATACTTCGCTGTCGGGACCGGACACGTCTCTTCCGGAGCCGCCGGACACGTCACCGGTACCACCGTTGCCGCCTGATACATCGCCTGTTTCGCCGTTGCCTCCGTTATTGTCAGAAATGTCGCCGGTGCCGTCGTCAGCCTGTCCGGTTTGTTCTGTCTCATTCTGCACGGTCACATAGCCCGCTTCGCTTTCTGCCGCCAGCGCCGTGTACGGCGTCGATGTAAATACCATCGCCGCAGTCAGAATTGCTGCCAGTATACGTGTGCCTTTTATCTTTTTCTTTGCCATTCCCTGTATTGCCCCTTTCACTGCTTTTAAAACAAAGCTATTTAATCTATTATAGCAGTTTGCACTCCCGTGCACAATGTTTTTTATACAAGCGGTATCAAATTATGAGCTTAGATAAGGGATAAAACCAGGGAAATCCCGGATTAGATACAGATGTGAATAGCATTTACGCGGATATAGAAAAGATTGCTGATTTCCGCGTAGGCTTTGCAAAAGATTTACGTGGATTTTGGGTCGTGATGCCCTTTTCCGCGTAAGTCCTGCAAAAAGTTTACGCGGATTTTGGGTCGTGATGCCCTTTTCCGCGTAAGCCCTTCAAAAAGTTTACGCGGATTTGAACACATGTTGCCATTTTCCGCGTAACCTCTGCAAATGATTTACGCGGATTTGAACATATGATGCCTATATTCAAACAGAACAGCTTTTCAGAAAGTCTGCTGTTTGATCCTATACGGCAAATTTTTAATGTAAGTCAAAATAGCCAAGGATAAACTCTATTTTTAATTTATTTCACCATTTTTTCAAGAAACCTGTCTATTTTTTCTAAATAGGCATCTGCCTGTACGATGAAACCGACATGTCCGCCGGGTGCATCCTCTATTCTGGCGTCGAGGTCACGGAACAGGGCTGCCAGGATTTCCTGGTCCTCTTTTTTGAAGATGTCGTGCTCAGGAACGAGTATCTGCACCTTGCCGCGCAGGTATGCAAAATCTTCTTTCTTAAAGTATTCGCAGTTTCTCAGCATGAATACGCAGGTATAGCTGTGAATAAAGCGCTTTTTGTACTGCAAATCGGAAGCAACCGTTTCATAGAAGCTTATGCCGTAAGCCTTGTTCTCCGGTGTTTCATACTCTAAAAATTTCGGGCTTAATTTTATAAGCTGCTTCATCAGAGTCTTGGCGGGCATAATCTTCATCAGATTTATCATAATGGGACCTTTTATCCATTCTTTTTTGATATTGCGGATGTAATCGCTGTCCAAGGTCAGCGTGGTTGTCAAAATCATGGCTTTTACCATTTCCGGATATTTTTTTGCAAACATCTGCGCATTGACGCCGCCGTCGCTGGCACCGAGGAGTATTACCTCTTCAATGCCAAGCTTATCCAGCATTTTGCGGAGAAATTCTATCTGCTCCTCCAGCTTTACCGTGAAAAACGGGTATTCATAGATTAAAAATCCGTATTTTTCACGGAAATGCAGCGCATAGGGCATCCACATTTCCTGCATTTCCAATCCATGGAAAAACAGAACAGTCGGCGCACCTTCTTTTCCCCCACGCTGATAGCGGACCGTAACACCGTCCACTTCTATGGTTTTATAAGGATACTCCCGCAAAAATGCCTTGTATTCTTCCCTAAAATCTCTCATTTTCCTATGTGCTCCCATCTGACCCGTTAAATTTTTGTCCTCAAAAATTTACGTGACTATTTTATGTGTATTTGGTCATTTATAAGTTAGCATAGCCTAACCGATGTGTCAAGACACATGTATAAGCAAAATATAGTCAATATATAAGGAATACATCTAAATTTTCGGCTGATACCGCATGTTTGACACATTGTAAACCGTGATGAACGCCTTCGGGTCTTCCTTATTGATAAATGCCATCAGCTTCTGGTACTCGCTCTTGTCCACGATGGTGATGATTTCGTTGTGCTTCTCTAAATTGTACGCGCCGATTGCTTCATATATGGTGGCTCCGCTGTGCAAGTCCTTGATGATGAACTGGCGGAGCTTTTCTTCTTTCTCGGTGATAATGCAGACACGGCGCTTTTTATTGTTGTCAAAAATAAAGTAATCCAGAATGATGCCGTTGAAATAAGTACCGAGAATACTCAGCACTACGGTTTTCTTGTCGTATACCAGCGCAGCCGAAAGCGCCACACACATTCCGGACAAAGACATCGCCCTTCCCAGCTCGATATGAAGGTACTTGTTCATGATTTTTGCCACAATATCCAAGCCGCCCGAAGAAGCATTCCGGTTAAATAAAATGCTCAGCCCCACGCTGACTACCAGAATGTAACACAGCACGTCCAGCTCCTGGCTGTCGGTCATGGAACCGAAATCCGGGAACAGAATTTCAAACAGACCGATAAAGACGGGCAGCATCACACTGGTATAAACTGTCTTCACACCGAATTCTTTTCCGCAGGTGATAAATCCGATAATCAGGAGTACCACGTTCAAAATCATGGTAATTGCAGACAACGGAAGCGGAATAAAGTTTGACAAAACAATTCCGAGTCCCGAAATGCTGCTGACGGATGCATGGCTGGGTACCAGGAAAAAATAGACTGCTGCCGCAATAATCGCCACCGCTACTGTCAAAATTGCCGTTTCTTTCAAAACTTCCACATAGTTTACTTTCTTTTTCATAACATGTTTTCCCTCACGAAAAAAGAGGATCGTTCTCCCGATGTTTCTTAAAAAATATAAAATAGAAAATCACGTTCAGAAGAATACCGAAGCAGGTGGCAATGCTACTCCGTATCCTGATGAGGCTTCCAGTCCCAGCTTATTGATAAAAGCACACAAGGCTAAAAACGACATCCGCGTCAGAAACTCCTGTAATGCCAGTGGCAGACCTACTTTTATAAATCTCTTACACTGGCTACTGATTTTGAAGTCCTGTTTCCGAATGCGGAAGCCGTACTTCTTTTTTTTTCAGTATAATAAGCGCCAGAATCACACTCACCGCCTGCGCCGCAACCGTTGCAATCGCCGCACCCGCCGCATCCAGGTGAAAGCCCGCTACCAGAATTAAATCCCCGATAATATTTACCACACAGGCAACCGCCACAAAAATAAGCGGAGATTTACTATCCCCAAATCCTCTGAAAATAGCCGCCAGCACATTATAAGCAACAATAAAAAATATACCGCCGCCGCATATTTTTACATAATAGCCTCTCCGGGTTTACATATACTCCTTACAATCCCAGACTGTCGTTTACAAGAATAACATGTATTCTGTCCGTGTGGTGGGAATATCTTGTTATCAGAAACTGACAGCAGATGGTGTCCGGGGACTTACAGTCGTAGCATCTGCCGGTTTCCTTACAGGGTGTTTTCACCGGAAATCTCTGGGCATTTGCGGGCGCCGCCACGTTTCTGGCACGCTTCATGGCGCTGTCCAAATCGTCGCAGACCTTATTCATGCCTACAATAAAAATAACCTTTTTCGGACCCTGTGCAATACAGGAAACCCGATTGGAATTGCCGTCAATATTCACTAAAATGCCGTCGTTTGTCATGGCATTGGCGCTGGAAAGAAAAATATCCGCATCATATGCTGCCAGAAGTCCCTCCCTTGCATCCATTTTGTCGCGGTCCAGATAATGATAATTGCCCTTTTCCAGTGCTTCAATCAGGCCGATTTCATGGGCGCTCATACAGCCTCCCATGGCGATGGTGCTTTCTTCCGGTATCAGCTCCAGCGCCTTTTTCAATGCTTCTTCCTTATTTTCCGCATAATGCCCCGTCATGTTGCGGGACTGCAGACCCTTGATGACGGTCTGTGCCAAAGCTTCATTTCGTTTTCTCATGTTCTCATTCATACTATCTCAATCCTCTCATTTACCTGCAAATTCCGGGTTTCTGCTGTTACAATTTTACTACGAAAGATGTCAAAAAACCACTTCAAAAACAGTTCCCCCTGACGGATTATCCTTAATGCTTATACTGCCGTCATGTGCTTTTACGATTTCATGAACCAGGGCTAATCCAAGGCCTACACCACCAAGCTCCCTGCTCCTGGATTTGTCCACACGGAAGAACGGTTCAAACACTCTCTCCCTAAGCTCCCCGGGAATACCGCTTCCTGTATCGGCTACGGAAAGAATAACCTTTTTTTCCTTCTGACATGCCGTTACCGTAACCTTTCCTTCCGGATGGTTGTATTTTATGGCATTTTCAACAAGATTATATACCAGTCTGTAAATAAGAATGTCACTTCCCGTCATCGTCACAGGCTTACATTTTCCAATCAGCTCTACATTTTTTTCCGCTGCAAGCGGCTCCAGATCCTCCAGAACTTCTTCAACAAGTGCATCAACCATAATTTTTTCGTCACGTACTGTAATCCGGAGTTCACTCATGTCTAAAAGAGTCTTTACCATTTTACTGAGTCTCTCATTCTGCTCCGTAATCATTGCGATTGTATGTCCGGTACATTCGTCATTGCCCGGATGCTCCGTTGAATTATATAAATCCAACTGTACCTGCATCAGCGCTAACGGGGTACGAAGCTCATGTGCTGCATTGGCCGTGAACTGTCTCTGCATCTCAAATGCTTCCGAGAGACGCTCCAGCATCTTATTATACGAAACACTGAGCTGGTTTAATTCCTTTACTTCATTTTCTTCTATCCTTGAATCGGACAGATTCTGTGCCTGCACCTCTTCAATTTTATCGGAGAATTTTTTAAGCGGTTTTAACGCATGCCCAACTATGTAATAGGTAACAACTCCTCCTAAAAGGGCCAGCAGTGTTGAAAACAACAGGCTTCTTTTCTTGTAATCGGCCTTGTTGTTGTATACCTGAAGAGAAAAATCGTTTGCGAAATCATCCCACTTATCATCGGGTATATTGATATATATTTCATCCGGTTCCTTACCGCTTTCCCCGTCTCCCTTTGCATCAACCGTATCCTGCAGCAGATCTATATAATACACGCCGTTTTTATACACAAACATGGTAAGACATCCACATATGACTGCTATAAACAATGTGGTTATGATGGTGATTCTCCACTGAAGCGACATTCTTCTCATCATTCTGATTCCTCCCGCATCTTATAGCCCTCACCAACCTTGTTTAAAATCGGATCATAGCCAAGTACAGCCTTAAGCTTCTTTCTGAGTGAGGACATATGTACCCGGATGGCGCCGCTGAAGCTGTCCGCTGAAGCGTCCCATACGTGCTCCATCAGTTCTTCCTGACTTACCGGTCTGCCCTGGTTGAGAAGCAGGTATTCCAGAATTCCGTTTTCTTTTCTGGTTAACTGCACCCTTTCTCCCTTTGCATATGCTTCACGCTTTCTCGTATCGAACCTTATGTCTCCGGCATTCAGGCAGACATCCCTCTGTACAAATTTACGTCTGGTAAGACTTCGGATACGTGCCTCAAGCTCCTGCAGGTGGAAAGGTTTTTCCATGTAATCATTTGCACCTGCATCCAGCCCTTCAACCTTATCCGCTATCTGACTTCTTGCAGACAATATAAGAACCTTTGTATCTTCGTTTTTCTGTCTGAGCTCCCGCAGGATATCCATTCCATCCATACCGGGCAGATTCAGGTCAAGAACAATCAGATCGTAGTTCTCTGCCAGGATATACTCAAGCGCATCTTCTCCATCGTAACAGGCATCTACCTCATACCCCGCGTCGTACAAACTTTTGGCAACCGTATCGCATAACTGTTTCTCATCTTCCACAACTAATAATCTCAAAATTTTCTACCTTCTCTTAACAGAAATTTTACAACAACTATTGTATAATACAAAAGTCAGCCGGTCAACAAAGACAACCGATGAAAGGAGAGGACATATTTTGAAGTGCAGAAGAATAGCGCAATTTGTTCTGCTTCTCATAGGCGTAACCATGGTGAGCTATGGTGCAATAAGAGGAGAAGCTGCCACCGTGCTTGGTAAAGCAATAAAGTTATGTCTGGAGTGTGTAGGAATTGGATAAGAAAACAAGTATACTATCAAAAAAAATAGCCCGCCTGCGCGGGTGGATACAGGCAGCTGCCACGCTGCTTACCAATATTCATATTCCCAATTTATTTAAGGGAAAAATATATCAGGGCAAAGCCAAAACCGTATGCGTTCCCGGATTGAACTGCTATTCCTGTCCGGCTGCGACGGGCGCATGCCCGATTGGCGCCTTCCAGGCAGTCGTGGGATCATCCAAATTTAAATTTTCCTATTATATCACCGGTTTTTTCATTTTGCTGGGTGTAACATTCGGAAGATTTATATGCGGATTTCTGTGTCCGTTCGGATGGTTTCAGGATTTACTTCATAAAATCCCCGGGAAGAAATTTTCCACAGCCAGACTGAAGCCTCTGCGATATCTGAAGTATGTAATTCTTATTGTTTTTGTAATACTTCTGCCGATGCTCGTGACAAACTCCGTGGGAATGGGAGATCCGTTCTTCTGTAAATATATATGCCCACAGGGAGTACTCGAGGGTGCGATACCGCTGTCGCTGGGAAATGCAGCTATACGTTCTGCATTAGGAAAGCTCTTTTCCTTCAAATGTCTTATTTTGATTGCCGTTGTCGTCCTGAGCATTTTGTTTTACAGGCCGTTTTGCAAATGGATCTGCCCTCTGGGTGCCATTTATTCGCTGTTTAATAAGGTATCCCTTCTCAGCATTAAAGTCGAAAACAGCAAATGCGTCGGATGTAACAAGTGCGCAAAAGTATGCAAAATGGATGTTGATGTGCGGAAGACACCGGACCATTCGGAATGTATACGATGCGGGGCCTGCATAAAGGCTTGTCCTGCCAATGCAATCCATTACCAGTTTATGGGAAAAAAATATAAATAAAAAAGGAGTAATTTATTATGAAAACACAAAAAACAATCCTCACCATTTCCACCCTCTGCTTAGCATTATTACTGACTGCCTGCAGCGGTAAGAAAAACACAGAAGCAGAAAATACACAGAATACGACTGCCGCACCCGACATGGAACAATCCCAGGATGCTTCCGGCGTAACCCTTGATGATTTATATCAGCAGGAGAACCAGATTTTCGCAGACCACGCAGATGCATGGAACAAAGCTTTCGGTATGGTAAATAAAAGCACCGCTGACCCCAGTGGAAATTATGCTGATTTTCTTTCCGATACTATTGAGTCAAATAAGGATTCCTTTACGGAAGACGAGTATAAGACCCTTACAGACGATATTGAAACCATCCGTAAAATTGAAGAACAGATCGCAGAAATGGAAAATAAAAATATGTCTTCCGGTACTTCGGAGCAGACAAATGATTCCGGAGAGGAATCTCCGTTCAAAAATTTCTCCGGAACGGATTTTGACGGTAATTCCGTGGATGAAAGTCTGTTTTCCGGAAATGCGGTAACCGTTGTAAATTTCTGGTTTACCGGTTGTAAGCCCTGTGTTGCGGAATTGTCCAAGCTCAACGAATTAAACGATACCCTCCGGGAAATGGGCGGAGAAGTTATCGGCATCAACACAGAAACCTTCGACGGAAATGAAGCTGCCATTAAAGATGCTGCTGCCATTCTCGAAAGTCAGGGTGCTGCATATCGCAATCTTTCCATCGATTCCGATTCTGACGCAGGCAAATATGCCGCAAATATTATGGCATTTCCTACAACCATTTTAGTCGACAGAAACGGAAATATTGTGGGCGAACCCCTGCTCGGCGGAATTGATAACCAGGACAACTACGATGCTCTGATGAAGCAGATTCAATCTGTCATCGATGCCGACAGCACAAATAAATAACACCCCTCCCCGGACGTTCCGCAGAAATGCGGAACGTTTTTATTTTAAAAGCGCCTCAGCCTTTATTGGCCAAAGCGCTCTGACAATCTGTTAAAAATTTTTCTTTAATGTTCCGACATATTCTCCGTTGTTGTACACAAACGGTCCTGCTTCCCCTTCTTCACCGAAATACTCCGGTCTTAATGACAGAATACTGAGCAGTTCATCCATAGTATGCACCTTTGTTGCCTGATACGGCTGTTCAAAAGCAATCTTTTCTACAAATAAATAACTGTCGCTGTATTTTATCAGGATTCCGGTGTGTCCCACAAAAACAACATCCGAATAGGGATCATGTATTACTATGCTGAGAAGAGATATCCTGTCACTGTCTACTGTAAACCCATATTTCTTCCAGCTGTCGGAAAATGCTGCTTCCGGATGTTTGTCATCCGTCACGCTTTTTTCACCGTAGAGGGTGGTAAACATGTCTCTTTTCTCTTTTAGGATACTGTATCTGTCCACGTTATCTATTGCTTCCGTGTCAAACATTAAGTAGGTGCCTTCATAATTTTCTTCCGTTGATTCCGCACGCAGTATCCCATCCAGCAGGAGGAAAGCGGTCATTCTGCAGTCGGCATCTGAATAATCATGATTCTGCTCCCAGCCGTCCATACAACTGCCTACATCTGCCTTTAATTCTTCCGGATCTGACCAGGCATCCTGCAGCTGCGCATTTTTTCCGGCAGAATCCGCAAAATCAGCTACCCACTCCTGAAAGGTATCTACGTGGGAGGCTCCCGCAGAGTCCAGATCTTTGCAGACCCCGGTGATGGTATCGTTCCCACCCATATAAGTTGCAGCCGGTATCTCCTGATTCTGAACCGTTTTTGCACAGGCACCCAGCATCATGGAGGAAATGACAATAACGGCTGATAATTTAACGGCTGCTCCAGTTTTACTTTGTCTTTTCAACAGAAAGCACCTCTCCCTCAAACGGGTCTACTTCTGAAATGGTTCCAGTGTATTTTACAGTCACGGTTTCTCCGTTGCTGACATTTTCCAGGCCTTCCGGTTTTTCTTCAAAGGTAAAACTGTATGCGGTGTCATTCTCATCCGTAATGACAAACATAAAATCCTTTATCTCATCAATTGTTCCCGTCAATTCCTTTTCTTCCGTTGATTCCTCCGGTTCCGCCGTTGTTTCCTTCTGTCCTTCAGATTCACTGCTTTCCGTTACGGTATTCTCCGGCACATTTTCCTTCTGTCCGCAGCCGGCTAATAATCCGGCACAAAGCATTGTACCGGCTACAATTGCAACAAGTTTCTTTTTCATAATTAATACCTCTTTTCTTTATTTACACGTACTCTCCGAGTACTTCCCAAACAGATTATCTTACTATCTGATTTATGTAAATAGTATAACTCCAAAATTAAAGAAATATTAACTTATGTTTACAGTGTTTCCCGGACAGCCCTTATTTCCGGACTACTTTATCAGCCCCAGTTCCTTTAAGGCATATGCAATACCATTTTCATTAATATCTTTGGTCACAAAATCAGCCAGCTTCTTTACTTCCTCCAGTCCGTTTCCCATTGCGACACCGGTTTCCGCAAAGGAAAGCATATCCAGATCATTGGGTCCATCCCCAAAAGCTATGGCATCCTTCCGTGTGAGTCCCACATATTCCAGATATTTTTCCATTCCATAAGATTTGTTGATTCCCTTGCAGCAGATTTCTCCACAGTCTCCGCGGTCTTTCCGGAAGCTGGCAGCTTCAATGGTAAAAATATCTCCCAGCTCCTTTTCCAACTCTCTTATGGTTTTGTCCGAACGATGGTAAAAGAATTTTTTAATTTTACCGCACTCTTCCATGGTGGGAGTGAGAATCGCATTTCCGAGCATATTTTCAATCCGCTCTCTCGGTCTTCCGCTCCGGACCATGAAATCATACAGATAGTCATATCCTTCTTTTGAAAGAATTGTGCATTCCTCCGTCTGTCCGACCAGTACTCCATGGGCTGCGTCAAGAGCCTCACGGGCTCTTTTTACATCCTCCCGCGGTACAAAATGTTCACTGATAATTCTGCCTTGGCAAATTACCCGGGCGCCGGTACAATTTACCAGACCATCAAAATAATCATAAATCCACTGCGGAATCTGATGCCCGGATCGCCCGGAACAGATTACCAGCCGGTGTCCTGCCATGCGTGCCTGCTCAAGCGCTTTTTTCGCCGAAGCAGGCACCACACCGTCAGCATTCACCAAAGTGCCGTCTATATCAAAGAACAGAACCTTTCCCATTCTTCCGAGTCCCTTCCGTTACAGATTTTCCTTAAAGAATGTCTCCATGTCGGCAGCTGCTTTTTCTTCGTCTTCTCCTTCTGCCGATACCGTAACGGTCTCACCCTTCTTTACTCCAAGACTCATAACTGCCATAAGCTTCTGTGCTTCCGCAGTTTTTCCGCCCTTGGTGATGGTAATTCTGGATGCGTACTCCTTAGCCTTTTTAGCAAGTATCCCTGCCGGACGGGCATGAATTCCTATTTCATCGGTAATTGTGTAGTCAAATGATTTCATAGTGTTTCCTCCTGTAATTTAATGGTATTTTATACTTCAAAGCGGATGATGGCATCCTTTTCCGTAACACTTCCGGAACTGATGGGATTTACCGCTTTTAAGTCGTCGGTATTGGTAACAACAACCGGAGTCACCACAGAAAGATTATGCGCTTTTATTACGTCCATGTCAAATTTCAGAAGAAGCTGTCCCTTCTTTACGCGGTCACCTTCCCTGACAACCGGCTCAAAACCCTCTCCGTTCAGGGAAACCGTATCCATTCCTACATGAATCAGAATCTCCGCACCGTTATCCCCCTGAATACCGATAGCATGTCCGGTAGGGAAAAAGGTGGTAATGACTCCGTCTACCGGTGCCTTTATCTCTCCTTTTACAGGATTTATGGCAATACCGTTTCCCATAGTCAGGGAAGAGAATACCTCATCGCTGACGGAAGTAAGTGCAGACACTTCACCTTCAACGGGAGCATAAATTACGCCATCTGTTTCTGTAACCTCTTTTGCTGCTTCTTTTACTTCTTCTTTTACTTCAATCTTACCGAGCTCCTTAGGGTCAAGCTTCCCTTTTTTCGCCCAGACACCAAACATAATCCAGCATGCGATAAAAGAAACCAGCATGGCAATGGCAACGCCGATTACCGCATATACAAAGTTACTCATGGTATAACCGAGTGCTGCTGCCTCAGCGGTGGGAAGATATACCGGAAGTACCAGCAGTCCGGGAGATCCGGCGCCAAATCTTTCAACACCCATAAGTCCGAGGAAAAGACCTCCGACACCGCCGCCGATCATGGCTGCATAAAGAGGAAAAGTATATTTTAAGTTTACACCGTATAATACCGGCTCCGTAATTCCCAGAATACCTGTAAGACCTGCAGAAGATGCAAGCTGTTTGGTGTCCGGATTCTTAGATCTGACCGCTACTGCAAGTCCGGCTGCACCCTGTGCGGTATTGGATACCAGCATGCCGGGGCCGACTACAGCATCATGTCCGGCCGTGGTAAGGTTGTTGGTACCAATGGGAATCAGTCCGTAATGGGTTCCTGTCATAACAAGAAGCGGGGAGAAGATACCAACCACAGTCGGAACAATCCAGGGAGCCGTGTTTTTCAGCCAGGTAAAGAAAATCTGAATTAACTCGGAAGCCCAGGTTCCGATAGGACCAAGTATCGCCAGTGTACCGATTCCTGCAATAACCAGACTGAAGAAAGGAACAAAGAAGAACTTCACTGCCTTAGGACAATATTTCTGCATAAACTTCTCCACATAGGACATCAGCCATACACCCAGGATAATCGGGATAACGGAAGAAGCATAGCTTGTAACCACCTGGATGGGAATGATTCCAAAAAGCTTGATGGAAGAAGCTGCGCCCTCCGCAATGGTTCCTGCTGCCAGTGCAGCCTCATAGGAACCGGCTGCCGCTATTGCCTTGCTGTTGGCGGAGATACCGGTCATCAGTGTGGTCAGTCCCGGATACACTAACAGACCTCCGAGTGCCATAGCTGTTCCCTGGTTACATTTGAATTTCTTTGCACAGGATGCTGCCAGCAGAATAGGCAGGAAATAAAAGGCCGCATCTGACATGGCATTGAGAATAATATAAGTCTGTGTACCGCTTTTTAACCACCCGAAGGTTGAGCAGAGCGCCATAACCGCCTTCAGAAGACCGGCTCCCGTTATGGCAGGGATAATCGGCTGGAAAATACTTGCTATAGACTCTAAGAGCCTGGAAAGAGGGGATCTTTTATCCTCTTTTTCTGCTTCATCGTCCTTAACCGCACCGGAAGCCTCAAAGCCGCCGGCACTGACTACCTCCTGATATACCTGCGGTACGTCAGTACCGATAACAATCTGATACTGTCCTCCCGCATTCACTACCTTGAGTACACCCTTCAGGCTGCTGATTTTTTCAGTATCCGCAAGGGTTGCATCATTCAATGTAAAACGAAGTCTTGTAGCACAGTGCACAACTGATTTTACATTTGATTTTCCGCCGATATTTTCAATAATGGCGTCTGCAAGTTGTCTGTAATCCATTTTTATTTACCTCCCGTATTGTGTTTTTATTTTAATCCAGATCTTCACCGTTTGTCCGGATTACTTTCTGATACCAGTAGAAGCTGTCTTTCTTAAGTCTCTTAAGGTCTCCGCTTCCGTCATTCTGTTTATCCACGTAAATCATGCCGTATCGCTTTTTCATCTCTCCGGTAGATGCAGAAACAAGATCAATGCATCCCCAGCAGGTATAGCCAAGCAGTGGGATGCCGTCCTCATTTACCGCTTCCATCATGGCCCTGATGTGTTCTCTCATATAGTCAATCCGGTAAGGGTCGTGAATTGTTCCGTCCTCTTCCACCGTATCGTTCGCTCCAAGTCCGTTTTCTACAATGAACAGGGGCTTTCCGTATCTGTCGTAAAGCGTGTTCAGGGTAATTCTGAGTCCCAGCGGGTCAATCTGCCAGCCCCACTCACTGGATTTAAGATAAGGATTGATAACGGCATTAATCACCGCATTTCCCCGGCTCTTGTTTTTAAGAATTTCCGGATCATCGGAAATGCATCTGCTGCAGTAATAGCTTAAACTGACAAAATCCACTACCCCCGCCTTCAGGATATCCTCATCCCCGGCTTCCGTCTGAATCCGGACACCGGCTTTTTCCATCCTCTTAACAGCCCATACCGGATAGGTACCTCTGGCCTGCACATCAATGAAAAAGTAATTATCGCGGTCATATTCCATAGCCTTGTAAACATCCGCAGGGGCACAGGTATAAGGGTAAAACTGCCCGGCCGCCAGCATGCACCCTACTTTTGCATCCGGCATAATTTCATGCGCCAGCTTTACCGCTTTGGCGCTTGCCAGCAGCTCATGGTGTGCAGCCTGGTATTTTACCTGTTCCGGATTTTCACCTTCTTCAAATACAATCCCGGCTCCCATAAAAGGCATGTGCAGCAGCATGTTGATTTCGTTGAAAGTAATCCAGTACTTTACTTTTTTTCCATACTGTCTGAAAAGAACCTCACAATATCTCAGGTAGGCATCTACCATCCTTCTGTCCTTCCAGCCGCCGTATTTTTTTATCAGTGCAACCGGTGTATCAAAGTGACAGATGGTTACAAGAGGTTCGATCCTGTTTCTGAGACATTCATCAAACAGGTCATTGTAAAACCGGATTCCTGCTTCGTTTGGCGTTTCGTCATCCCCATTCGGGAAAATCCTCGTCCAGGAAACCGACAGTCTGTAACACTTGAAACCCATTTGTGCAAACAGAGCAATATCTTCCTTGAAATGATGGTACATGTCAATGGCTTCGTGCGCCGGATAGCTATGCTCACTGTCACACGCAAGCATTTTCATCTGTCCTCTCGCCACCGGCATACGGTCCGGTCCAAAAGGAATGACATCCACACTTGACAGACCCCTTCCCCCTTCCCTGTAAGCGCCCTCACATTGGTTTGCCGCTGTGGCTCCGCCCCAGAGAAAATTATCTGGCATTTTCATGCTTGTTTCCTCCCGTTTAACTTTATACCAACATAATATCACTTGTTCAAACAAGTTTTCGTTTCTTTTTTCTGCCGGTTGTGCTATACTTCATTTAAGAAGCTCTGTCTTCTACAGAACAATATTCCACTCAGAGGTTTTCAATATGCCAAAATCCAAATATGATATTATTTACAGAGAACTCAAAGATAAAATTATAAATAACGAATATCGGGAGGGAGATTACCTTCCTCCCGAGAACACCCTGGTTCAGATTTATGACTGTTCCCGCAATACCATCCGGAGAGCGATATCCCATTTAGTGATGGAGGGTTATGTCCAGCCCCACCACGGAAAGGGAGTCCGTGTAATTTTCTCTTCCGAAATTCATAATCATAAGTATGATTTTATGATTTCGGGAACGGATGGCATGCATTCCACAGCTGCCAAATACGGATATTCCATAAAGACAAAGGTAATTACTTTTACAGATATGGTGATTGACAACAGACTTTCCTGTAAGACCGGATTTCCTATCGGAACGGAGGTTTATTTTATCCAGAGGGTTCTGTCCTTGGACGGTATTGCCAAAATGGTCGAGACATGTCTGTTAAGAAAGGATGTTGTAACCGGATTGAATAAAGAAATAGCCGGAAATTCTTTATTTGAATACTTCACCAAAACGCTTGGTATGGAAATTACCACCGTCAAGAGAAAAATAACGGTGGAGCATACCACTCCTTTTGATGAAAAGTATTTACAACTCAATGATTACAACTGTCTGGCAGTACTGACTTCCCTGTGTTATAACGAAAACGGGCTTCAGTTTGAATACTCCGAAGCCCGTAACCGTCCTGATATTTTTGTATTTAATTCTGTTATGACAAAAAGCCTGCAGCCCGCAGACCGGACAGATTCCTTATAACCGTTGTCATTGGTTCTTATCTCCGATATTTTCTGTCCCTGAATCACCATCAACACAAAATATCTCCATCATTTTACTTGTAATGATGGAGATATTATATTAAATACGGACATAGCCGGTAGAACTTGCTTGAAGGGCTTCATAATATGTTTCTTTTGTTTTTTCAATCAGCATTTCCATACTGACATATTTCCCAACGATGTATCCCGCCTTATAAAAAAGCAGTAAAGTGAGCAACCGACTCATTCTACCATTTCCGTCATTGAAAGGATGGATACACAGAAAGTCCAGAATGAACATGGGAATCAGGACCAGTTTATCAATGCGGTCAGCTTCCCACGCTTCAAGGAAGCGAGTGCAAAGTTCTTCCATCGCTTCGGCATTCAGAAACGTTGTCAGGACTGGATTTCATTAGCCGGAAAATGGGTAGCCGATTTGTAGAAAAATAAAGGCTCTTTCTATCGGAAATTATGAATAGGAGAAAAAGATGAAATTTAAAGAAATTTTATTTGATCTGGACGGAGTACTGGTTCGTACGGATGAACTCCATTATCGCACATGGAAGAAAATGGCCGATGCACATAGTATTTTTTTCAATAAAAATATTAACAATCAGTTGCGCGGCGTAAGCAGAATGGAAAGTCTTGGCATTATTTTACAAAACTATCATGGACCGGCTCTTTCCATAGAAGAAAAAGAATCACTGGCAGAAAAAAAATCATTATTATAAAGAGAAACTAATGAGCATGACCCCGGGTGATGTAACTGCTGAAATCCGTGAAACTCTGTCTGCATTAAAAGCAGCCGGTATCAGTGTTGCTTCTTCCAGCAAAAATACAAAATTTATCTTAAAACAAGTAGGGCTTGATGATGAATTTGACGCAGTTTCCGATGGAACAAATATAAAAAAATCAAAACTCGATCCTGAGATATTCTTAAAAGCTGCAGGAATCGGAGATGCCGCTTTTTGTGAGAAAACCGATTATTCAATCTCAACTTTTGCTGATTTAAAAGATATTGTTCTTTAAACTACCCCCGGATGCGACAGTTCTGCCACACCCGGGGGCTTGTTCATCAACCCTCAAAAATACCCGGTTCCAATCCTGCAAGAATTACGGTCTTTCCAAGTCTTTCGGCAACAGACGCTGCACGATCCCGTCCCTCTTTCTGATCCGACAGGCACATGAAAATAGCATCTGCGTCTTTATACTGCCGGAGCAGCTCATCATCAAACACATCTCCGCCGGCAAGGAGTCCTGCTTTTGCAAACGGAAGATTGAAAAAATGTGACTCTTTATAAGCTGAACCACAGAGGTAAAGCTGTCTTGTCCCATCCACCGTATGAATCACATACTCTGTAAGGATTTCTCCCACCGGATTTATCACAAGAACCTCGTCATACACCCTTCCCGGCACCCTGCTTTTTTGGGCAATGCCGACAATAAGGTATATTCCATACATCCTGCAGATTTTTGACAGTCTGTCCGTAATCGTCCCGGATACCGTAACAGTGCTTTCATACACAGTTACCCCGAGGGGATTTGGCGCTATTGTAAGTTCCGGAAAGCAAATGACTTTTTTTGATTTTTGCACCGCATCCCTGCAGTATTCTTCTATAAACCGAAGTATTTCCTCAGTGGTTTTTCCTTCTCCGGGCAGGCCTGCTGCCGCCCATTGTTCCATATTCTGCTTCATTCCACTCACCTACACTCCCGAAATCGCCTTTCTCGGACAACGACTGCGGCAGAGCCCGCATCCCATACATTTATCTTTCCGGACAGAAATGTCCTGTTCCGAATTCCCGATTGCAAAGAACGGGCAGACCTGTTCGCAGAGTCCGCAGTGCACGCACTTTTCCTTATCAAATACAGGCGTCCTTTTTTCTGTCGTTCCGGTTCCGATTTGAAGCTCGGTATCCACTACCTCTTTTATGGAAGAAAAATGATATTTTTTCAATGCAGACGGCAGTTCCTCGATTATTTTTGTATACAGGCCTCTTCCCTGTAATAGCGCCGCAGACAGAATTTCCACGGCATTGGCTCCCGCCAGCAGAAACTCCAGTACATCCTCCGCAGATGTCACTCCGCCCACACCGATAATTTCACATTCCGGTACTGCGCTTTTTATCTGATTGACAAGTGCAAGTGCTATCGGCTTGATGGCAGGTCCCGACAGCCATACCTGTCCATTGGCATTTCCAATCGGGACACTGCGCGATTCCAGATCAATCTTCATGCAGGGGCCTACGGAATTGATTGCTACAATCCCGTTTCCCCCATGTTCCATGACCATCTGTGCAAACGCCACCGGATCCGGGAAATGCGGACTCACCTTCATATAAACCGGCTTGTCCGTCAGTTCCCGCAGCATCGTCATGGTCTTTTCCATCGGTGCAAGGTCTTTGCCTACATAGTGGGTGGATATTTCATAGGCATCCGCAAAATCATCCAGTTTCGGAATCAGACATCGCATATCTTCGTCCGTGTATCCCAGACTGACAAACAGCGGCTGTTTTTTATGCTCTGCAACCTGCGGCAGAAACTGCTCTTTCCAGGTCTCAAATGTATACTCCGACCATGGCTCACAGTTCATGATATAATTTTTCTCCCCGTAAATAAACGGTCTCTTCAGAATCGGTTCATGTGTCGTAATGGTTTTCGTCACAAGTGCCCCAAGTCCCATATCTGCCAGTGTATTTAATTTTTCCGCAGTTCCGCCAATGGGTCCGGAACCCGGGAGTATTGGATTTTCCAGTGTTTTTCCTGCCAAAGTCGTCGTAATGTCCATCGCGTATCCCTATCCTTCCGTTAGAAGTTTGTGCAATCCGTTACCAGAGAGTATGCCTCCGGTCTTCTGTCCTTCATATAAGAAAGCATCATTGCATTATCCTTGATGCAGGCATCAATATCAATATCCGCATAAATGATTTCTTCTTCTCTTCCGGCTGCTGCCAGCACGTTTCCGCGGGGTCCGATAATCCGGCTCTCACCGTTTAAGGTAGAATCACCCTCAACTCCGCAACGGTTTGCACAAATCATAAATACATGATTTTCAACTGCTCTGCATCTTGTGAAAAGCTCCCACAGGTCTGCTTCCTGAATTCTCCATGCCGCAGAATCAAAAATTACATTTGCACCCATCAGCGCCAGTGTCTTTGCTGTCTCCGGGAAACAGGTATCATAACAGATCATCGTTCCCGCTTTGCACATCGGCATTTCAAATGTCGTAAATTTGCAGTCCGTGCTTTCTTTCCAGTAAAGTTTTTCCAGTCCCCATACATGAATTTTGCGGTAAACGCCCACAATTTTTCCTTCCGGAGAAATGGAAACCTGGGTGTTATAAAGTCTACCGGGAACAGAACTTTTTTCTGAAAATCCGGTGATGATATACAAACCTGTTGCCTTTGCAACCTCACATAAGAAGTCGGTGCTCGGTCCCGGAACCGGCTCTGAAATTTCATAAAATTTTTCTGCGATTAACACCGGGCTGTAACCGGTCACTGCAAGTTCCGGAAATACAATGGCGGATGCTCCTTCTTTGGATGCCTCAATGCACATTTTTTCCATCTTTTTCAGGTTTGCGGCTACATCTCCCAATACACAATCCATGTTTGCGGCTGCTGCTTTAAAAATTTTCTTTTCCATAATCGTTCTCTCCTTTTCTATATAAATAATTTTTTGATACCTGTTTTTATGTCCAATATGGCTCCTGCCAGAGATTTAACTTTGTACCTATTCCCTTCTTCAGGGCTTCCCGGTAAAGTTCATATCCCCAGGCAATATCAAATAACACCTGTCCGCTTGTTACAAAAATCTGTTTTTCCTGCGGCGTTTTTCTGCCGTAAGACGGCTCTGTAACCACATCGCCCAAACTGATTTGCTGTTCTAATACTGCCAGTCTGCCCTGTTCCATAAGTGCATACATCTTGCCCCAGCCGTTGCACGCCTTTGTGATATCGCCAAGCTTAACTGCCTCGTCATAATATGCCTCGTGCATTTTCGTGTTATCGAATACCAGCTTATTGTTCAGCCAGAATGCATCATCCGCTTCAATCGGTGATGTGAGAAGAACGGTTGCACCTTCCTTTAACCATTCATCCTTTAAATACAGCGGTTCCTTCGGTGATGCGGCAATGCTTACCACATCCCCAAGCCGGATTGCTTCCTCCATGCTTTCTTTCGCACAGCCTTCCAGTCCGAGTTCTTCCTTGGCCCATTCTACGAATGCCTGTGCACGTTCCAGATGCGCTGCTTTTGCCACGACCCGTTTCAGATTTTTCAGTTCGGACTTCATTGCCAGAAGGGTTGCCTTCTGGATAGGCCCAACACCTACCACACTGATGGTCTCCGCATCCTTATTTGCAAGATAACGCACCCCAACGCCCGGGATACAGCCTGTCCGCATGGAGCTGATTAAATTTCCGGACATATATGCCAGCGGCTCACAGGTGTCCGGGTCATTGATTGTCACATTTAAGATAGAGCGTGGAAGTCCACGTTCCTTTGGATTCTTTACATTTGAGCCATACCATTTTTCTCCGCAGACCGCAAATCTTCCGCCGAGATATGCCGGCATAGAGATAAAACGCCTCTCCGGCCCTGCAACCGGCATATGTTCAAATTTTGTTTCCTTTGGAAATACCAGAACCAGTCCATGCTCATTATGATTCGGACCTCCCATCAGATAATCTCCTTCATGTAAAATCCGAAATACTTCTTCACATACATTTATACATTTTGCCGCATCAAGAACTCCTGTCTTGATTAAATCCGGCTCTGACAAATATAAAAAATCTGTTCTACTCATACGCACGTATCCCTACTTTCTCATAAAATACAGGAATGACATCTCCTAAGATACCGTCCTGTTCTTCTAATATCCGCTGTTCCGTCAGGTTTATCTCCTGCGCCGTCATCCGTCCGTCCGCGTTTGCCTGAAATTTCTCCTTTAACTCTTCTTCCGTATAAGGTCTGGGGTTGTCAAAATCCCCTACTGCATGAAACGTTTCTATAATTTTGTTTTCTCCGTCCTTTAAGTGAAGCTCTATTCTGCCGCCCCGCTTCTCCGGAAGAAGCTCATTGTAAGAAGTATCCTCATGCAGATGAATTTTTCCCGTCCAGCGTGTAACAGCGGCATCCTTTTCACAGTTTCTAATGCTGTCCGGCGACAGGCTTCCTTTTTCAAGCAGTACCGCAAGCGACACCGGTGTTGAAAACTTTGCCGCAAGATCATTCGGAACACTCTCATCACCAATCTGTGCTGCTTTTTTATAGGTAAATACATCGATTCCTTCCACCTGATTTTTAGAAAGTCCCTGCGCAAGCTCCTCTTTTAAGACATCCGCAAACGAATGAATGAAGCGGCAGCCCGTATGCACCTTAAAATAGTTACTGCAAAGTACATATTCTGTTCCAAGACCTTTTGACAGTTTCTCGGGAAAAATATCTGCTCCCATCACTTTCCGGTAGACACTTTCCACAATCTTTCCGTCACTTTTCACTCCACGTTTTACAAGAGGAAGAAGATGGTCCGTCACAACTGCGGCAATGCCCGCATATACATCATGCAGTCTGCTTCCGTCATACACGGACTGCCATACCGATACCTGCGGCAAAGATGCCGCAAGCAAAAGCAGTTCATAGGTTTCCTCGACCGGAAGCTCCTGCATTACCGCAACTACCGCCGCCACTCCGGTTGTCATCATGGTTCCGTGTCCGAGCACATGATTAGGAAAATGAATGGCTGCACCCCAGCGGGATGCAATTTCATACGCTGCAACAAAAGCACGGTAAAATTTCTCCATCGGTTTATCCCGACAAGTTACAAACAGATACGGAAGAATATGGCACGCCGGATGTCCGACTGCCTTGCGGTTTCCCTCATAGAGTTCTGTGGAAACCATTGCTTCCGTGACAGCAATCACTGCATCATCTTTGTCTGCCGGTATTTCCTTTTCTCCAAGCCCTTTTAAAATACAGCCTATTGAATCAAGCACCACCCATGCAGCACGCTGCTTTACCGCCTGCGGAAGTTCCTTCCAGGAAAGTCTTCCTATAAATTCTGCCTGTTCATATACACCCTGCTCGAGTTCATTCATACCGCCTCACCACCTGTCCGTATCATATTGCAGTGTCTCCAGAGCTTTTCAGCCTGTTTTCTGGACTCTGCCTCTATTTTTTCTTCATCGGTCGTAAGCATTCTGCGGTCCTTCATCAGAAGGCGTCCATTGCACATTGTGGTAACCGTATCTTTTCCACCGGTGCCAAAAAGAAGATGTGCGTTGACCGTCGTTTCGTCAAGCGGTGTGGGCGGCTGATAATCAACAACAATCACATCTGCCTGATACCCTTTTTGCAGCTTTCCGATTTTTGTTTCAAAAATGGTGCTGGCAATCTGTGCATTCCCTTCAAAAATCATCTCGGGTAATTGTGTCCAGCCGCTGTTGATATCACGGGTCTTATATTTGTACAGCGCATTGCCGATTCGCCAGACAGTTGGAACGTCATGTCCAAATCCATCCATTCCAAACCCTGTGATAATGTTTCTCCTGCAAAGTTCCTCCCAGGGCGGCATATCCACACCGTTATTCATATTGGATTCCGGATTTGTGACAACCATCGCATTTTTTTCTTTTATAAGTGAAAGTTCTTCTCCGTCCAGATACACTCCGTGTGCAATTAACGTTTTTTCTCCCAACATCCCAAAACGTTCTAACCGTTTTGTAATGGAGCAGGCATAACGCTTCTGACAATCCTCCTCGTCCTCTCTGCACTCCGCAATGTGAATATGATACGCATTTTCGCTTTCCATCCGCTCTGCCGCATAAGCGAGCGTTTCATCCGACAGTGTAAAGGATGCATGGAGTCCCATCATGCCCTTCCGTATAGGATTTGGCTTTGCTTCCTTTATACAGCGGATATTTTCATTGACTGCCTGTCTTGCCGCTTCTTTTCCGGCTCTGTCCGACACTTCAAAACACAGACAGGTACGCAATCCTATTTGTTCTGCTGCTTCACTGAACTGTGCAAGACTTCCCGTCACCGCTCCATAGGAGGCATGATGGTCAAACTCGGTTGTCACACCGTTTTTTACCGCTTCCAGAAACGAAACCTCTGCCATGCTGCGGCATTGTTCTATGGTAAACTGTCCGTCCACAAACCACCATTTGTTTCTCAGATTGTCCATAAATCCGTCCGGCACAAATCCCGGAATCTGATAGCCGCGCACCAGAGAGCAGTACGCATGTGAGTGAGGATTGATATACCCCGGCATAATCAGACCGCCTTTCGCATCGATAATATTTGCGCCCTGCGGCAGTTCCGGAATCTCACCTCTTTTTCCGACGGAACGTATCTTATCTCCCTGACAGACAACCACTCCGTCTTTTATAACCCGGTTGGCATCATCCCGTGTCACCACAGTACCGTTCATAAAAATATTGATCTCTTCCATTAGCGTTCCTCCCTGAAATAAGCCATTCCATTCGCCTTTGGTCCAAGTTTTTTCATTCCAAATGCAATGAGAATGATAAGTGTAAACAGATATGGAATCATCTGGAATATCTGATACGGAACCACACTGCTTACAAGCTGTAACCGGATCTGGAGAGCATCACAGAACCCGAAAACCAGACATGCCATAAGGATTCCGAATGGTGTCCATTTTCCGAAAATAACGGCTGACAGTGCAATAAATCCTCTTCCCGCAACAATTCCTTCGGAGTATGTATTGGTGTAGCACACCGTTAAAAATGCTCCGCCAATTGCCGCCATTGCCCCGCAGATAATACAGGAAAGGTATTTTTTCAGGATTACATTGATACCAAGCGTTTCCGCCGCTCTCGGATATTCCCCTACCGCGCGGTAGCTAAGTCCCGCCTTTGTCTTATAAAAAAATACATATGATAACGGAACCAAAAGGTATGCAAGATATACAAGCGGTGAATTTTGGAAGAAAATCTGCCCAACCACCGGAATTTTTGACAACAGCGGGATAGGAAGCGTCTTCATCGTCACCCCCTGTAACAGGGATGAAGTATTGGAAAATAATATCTTATACAAAAATCCCGCCAGTGCCGGACACAAAATATTGATTGCCATGCCATATACAATCTGGTCCGCACCGAGATTGATTGTCGCATACGCATATATCAGATTGATGCAGACTCCAACGGCGCCTGCCGCAAGAATTGCAAGCCACGGATTCTGTGTGTAATACCCTACCACGAATCCAAACAGAGCACCGATTGACATCAGACCGTCCAGACCGATATTGCACATTCCCGCGCGCTCGGAGTACAGTTCTCCAATTGCAACCAGAAGAAGCGGCGTTGCAATACGGATGGTTGCCATCAGTAAATTCAGAATAAAATTTGCATTTAAAATCTCACTCATTACACCGCTGCCTCCTTTTCTTTCCTTAAAATACGCTTTTCTCTTTTACCGCTTAAAGATTTTCTTTTTACGATTGCAGTTCCTCCCACCGCAAAAATGATGATGAGCGCCTGTATCATCTCCGCAATGGCTGTTGGAACGCCCATGGAAACCTGAAGTGCAATGGAACCTTTTCTGAGAACCGCAAATAAAAAGGATATTACAAGCGCTCCAATCGGGTTTAATTCTGCAATCAATGCAATTGCAACGCCGTCAAATCCGAAACCGGAACCAAACCCGCTTTGCAGACGGAACTGTTTTCCCAAAAGCTCTGTTGAACCTCCTAATCCTGCAATTGCTCCCGAAAGAACAAACGCCGAAAGCATTATGAAATTCACCCTAAAGCCGTTGATTTTTGTCGCTGTCAGGTTATTTCCCACTGCTCTGACTTTAAATCCATACGAGGTGTGAAACATGATGTAATAGAGCAAAAGCCCCACAATCAGTGCAATGATAATTCCATAATGAACCCGGAAGCCCGCCGATAAAAACGGGAGTTTTAAGCTGCCGTCTATTTCCGCCGTCTGCGGAATACTTCCATCCCGGAAAATGTTCGTGTACACAAGACTCATGATAAGTGTGGCAATATAGTTTAACATGATGCTTACAATCATCTCATTCAGGCCACGCCGGATTTTTAAGATTCCTGGAATCAATGCCCAGACGCCGCCGGCAATCACACTTACAAGCAGGGCACAGATGATTCCTGCCGTTCCCTTTATTCCGGTAAGCTCCAACAGTGTCACGGCTGCAACTGCTCCCATGATAAACTGTCCTTCACCGCCGAGGTTAAACACGCCGCATTTGTATGCAAAAGCCGCTGCCAGTGAAGTAAACATCAGCGGACACGTCAGTGCCAGCGTCTGCGCCAGCATGGAACTGCTTCCGAATGCTCCCATAAACAGTGCTGCATACGCCGTAAATGGATTTGTTCCGAGTTCTGCCATGATGATTCCGCCCACCAGAAACGCTAACAGCACCGCAATAAGCGGGATGATCAATCCTTCTATTTTTTTCATGCCGTCTCACCTCTTCCTGTCATTGCCATCGATATCTTGTCAATCGGAGGATTTATTCCCGGGAACGTTCCCATAATTTTTCCTTCAAACATTACAACAATAACGTCCGCAAGTTTAATAATCTCATCCAGGTTGGCACTGATTAACAAAATTCCACAGCCGCGTTTCTTTTCCCGCAGCATCTGTTCATGGACAAATTCCGATGCGCCGATATCAAGTCCTCTTGTCGGATGCATTGCAATCAAAAGATCCGGTGTGCTCTGCAATTCTCTTGCGAGAATCACCTTCTGCTGGTTTCCGCCTGACAGGCTGCGCACCGCCTGCTCCATGTCAAGGCAGCGGATATCATTTTCCTGCTGCATCTTTTGGGCGTATGTGTGAATTTTATCTTTTCTTAAATAAAGTCCCCGTCCATAGGAAAAGCGTTCTCCGTCCGTCTCCTTTAAAATAAGGTTTTCCGCAATCGTCATATCGCCTACCAGACCCATCCTGTTGCGGTCTTCCGGAATATGAGACACTTTTTTCCGGATAAATGTGTCCGGTGTAAAATGTTTTATCTTTTCTCCGTTTATGTACACCTCTCCGCTCTCCGGTACCAGATTGCCCGATGCCAGCAGTGCAAGTTGTGACTGTCCGTTTCCGTCGACCCCTGCCACACCTACAATTTGTCCTTTTTTAACTTCCAGAGAAATATCATTCAGCCCATTGTGCTTGTTCTGACGATGGAAGGAAACTTTTTCGAGCTTTAGCACGTTTTCCTTCTGGTCCACGGATTTCTCCACAAGCTGCTCCTGCAGCTTCCTTCCCACCATCAGATTGGTAAGCTCTTCCTCTGTCGTATTCTCTTTCTTCACCGTTCTGACAGATTTTCCACTTCTCAAAATAGTAATCCGGTCACTGATTTCCATGACCTCTTTCATCTTATGTGAAATGAAAATGACCGATTTTTTATCTGCAGTCAGCTTATGGATGATTTCAAACAGTCCTGCAACTTCCGCATCCGTCAATACGGCAGTCGGCTCATCAAGCACCAGTAAATCCACATCCCGGTACAGTGCCTTCAATATTTCTACTCTCTGCTGTTCTCCCACGGAAATGTCTGAAATCAGCTTATCAAACTCCACCTGCAGTCCATATTTTTCTGCCAGTTGTTCAATTTCGGCACGCATCTTATTCTTCTGGATAAATATACTGTTTCCTTTTGACAGCCCAAGAATTATATTCTCGAAAACCGTCATGTTTTCCACCAGCATAAAATGCTGATATACCATGCCGATTCCAAACCTTACCGCCTCTTTCGGCGATGTGATTTTTACCACATTTCCCTGATAAAAGATTTCGCCCTCATCCGGCTGGTAGAGCCCGGTCAGAATACTCATAAGAGTACTCTTTCCGGCTCCGTTTTCTCCAAGCAGCGTATGTACTTCTCCCTGTTCCACACTCAGCCAGATATTGTCGTTTGCCTTGACACCGCCAAAGCTTTTTGAAATATTTCTCATCTGCAGTATGTTCATAGTCATTCCTCTTTTTGCTTATTTGCTGATGAATGTACCGTTTTTAATTTGTTCTACGTATTCAAGATACTGTGTTTTTATATCTTCCGGCACCTGTGAACTAAATGTTCCTACCGACAGACATCCGTTTTCAACTGTTCCGTAGATTGTCGTATTTCCAAATGTGCCATCCTCGATTGCCTGCATACACTGTTCCACAAGAGCCGCATTATCGGTTACCACACTGCATATAATGACTTTATCATCTGCGGATCCCAAATCTCCCGGCTGACCGATGCTGTAGTGTCCATCGGATTCTGCAAGTGCCTCTCTTGCTCCGGTATCAACTGCGCCGGCATCGCCAAACAATACATCCACATCATAGGTAGACATCATGGATGAAGCAATTTCCTTTCCTTTTGCTGCATCGTAATAATCTCCTGCATATCCTGATGTGACATTTACATCCGGATTAACTACCTTTGCTGCCGCCTCATATGCTTCAAGCTTTGTCTTTGTCGTATCCAGTTCCATTCCTCCGATAAAACCAATATAGCCTGTCTTTGTCATCAGTCCTGCAAGCGCACCTGCCAGATAACCAATCTGTTCTGCATCCGGCATCACGGATACTACGTTATCAGAAGAGAAGGTTCCGTTTAACAGGCAGAATTTTACGTCCGGATACTGCTCTGCCACCTGCTTTACCGCATCTGAATACTCACTGCCCGGTGCAAAGATTAAATCGTAACCTAAGTCTGCATATCCGGTAAGAACCGATACATATTCGGATGTGTCCACGTTTTCCGTATAAGCTGTTTCATATCCGTATGCTTCTGCAGCATCACACATTGCCTGGTAACAGCTTGCGCCCCAACCTCCATCGTTAATGGATGCTCCGTAAAGCATTGCTACTTTCTTATCACTGTCCGTTTTTGTTTCTGCCGCTGTTGTGGTGTCTGCGATTTTCTCTGAAGTCTGTTTTTCGTTTCCTGCCGTCTGCGATGCACCGCATCCCATTATGGTGCCCGCCATAAGTGCAACAATCATTACTGTAGCTATCATTCTTTTTTTCATAATCATTCTCCTTTCTTAAAGAAACAAAAAAAGACAAAGAAATCTTTTCAGACCTCTTTGTCTTTTCCCTCACCTGTAGGTTGACGCAAGTCTATCATCATTCCTACACTTTTTCAAGTGTTATTTTTTCGGGAAATTTGCAAAAATGATACCGTTTCGGTATTGTTTTTATGTTTCTATTTGTTTTTTGTTCTTATATAGTCAGCAAAACGACTTGCAGAACTTGACATCGCCCCATATTTCTTCCAGACAACCACTGCGCAGGAGGTAAATTTCGGATTGATAATCTCCTTGCACACAATCTCCGGGGTCTGCAGTCTGCTTGCCGCCGACTTTGGACACAAAAGGATTCCAAGTCCCTGACGAACCAATTCAAAGCCGCCGCCAAGCGCCGTATAAAGGCAGACAATATGCGGCTTCATTCCAATCATATGAAACCAGTTTTTTATTTGTTCCTCGTGGCTGTTTCTACCGGGTGCAATCAGATTTTCCTTTGCAAGCTCCACCAGTTCCAACGTGTTCGCTTCCCCTGTCGCCAACGGATTATCTTTATGAATACAGGCTATCCACGATTCCTCCTGCAGACGGATACACTCATATTTTTCGCTGTTAAACGGCTCGCGCACAATTCCGATATCAAAGATGCCAAGGTCTAATTTTCTTAGAATCTCCTCGGTATTACTGTAGCAGATATTGTACGTAATGTCCGGAAATTGACTGTGAAATTCTGTAATCCAGGTTGGAAGCACGCCCATTCCGACTGTTTCAATACTTCCAATGCTGATATTTCCGTCATATGTTCCAAACGTACTGTTCATTTCCTCTTTGAGCTTATCCGTCAGTTCCACGATTTCCCTTGCATGCTCCCTGAAATAATAGCCCGCTTCTGTCAGATGAAGTCTCCCGTTCTCCCGCTCAAAGAGTTCCACATTCAATTCTTCCTCGAGTTGCCTCATCTGTCGTGTCAGCGGAGGCTGTGACATATGAAGGCGTTCCGCCGCCTTTGATACATTCTCTGTTTCCGCAATTTCAAGAAAATAACGCATTGCCCTAATATCCATATGTAATACCTTTTTTGATATAAAATATATGTTTCTATATCTTTTTTATTTTTGACTATATCTTATCATATAATTTACAGAATGCAAGTCTCATTTTTCGTCCGTTGTAAAGAATTTTGCACTTCTTTTCCGTATGAAAAAACGGCAATGAAACATCTTCATTGCCGTTTCTACTGTTCCCTGCGGGAATCGAACCCACAACTGCCCCTTAGGAGTTCAAGTCACTACAGAAAATCTATGTTTTTCTTGGTCAACATAAGTC